>Ga0272440_1000122_pt1 | contig 63070 bp, 34 predicted proteins | sample SSMMMBAug17_FD_192440 | JGI IMG/M metagenome (GOLD analysis project Ga0272440, IMG submission 192440) | Marine sediment archaeal communities from Little Sippewissett salt marsh, Falmouth, MA, United States - SSM-MMB-Aug17 | ecosystem: Environmental > Aquatic > Marine > Wetlands > Sediment ... | reverse complement strand
GCAGCATCTCACTTCATGCAAGGAGGCTCTCTAAACATGAGGTACCGAGGAACCGGATGAGCGAATCGTTCACGTCCGGATCTGTGGGGAGGTTGGGGAGTAATCCCTGACTTTACCCGGACATTGAATTCCCATTTTTGAACCTGGATTACGCTGAAGAAAATGAATAAGATGAATTAAAAGTGTTTGATTTCATCTTCTTCAGCGTAATCTAGGTTCAAAATGAATAGAATTGACTCTTTCAGAAATGAGGAACTTATTATTTAAGTATTCCTAAAAAAATTATTCATGGGATGATGAGATTTAATTATCAAAAATACATATTTATATGGTCTTTATTGACCTGCCTGTCAATAATTGCATGTTCGCCTGAAACGAATAATACGAAACAGATTTCTACACAATCTGATATCTTTACCGCTCAGAAACTGGAATCTGAGGCGCAGATATTCATTGATCAAGGCAACAATTCTGGTGCCATTCCTTTGCTTCAACAATGTCTTTCTATTTATCAGTCTCTTGATGCCCAAGCCTGTTCAGATATCTGGATAATGCTGGGTGATTGCTTCAGTAAATTGAACCAGAAGACAGAATCAGAAATGAACTACTATCAAGCATTGGATTTTGATATTGACAGGCATGGCCCAAGCAATGCCTATGTATCAAGAGATTTGAACCGGATTGCCATGCTCTACTTGAATACATCAAAATATTATCGTGCACTGACTGTTATTAAAAAGGCGATTGAGATCAACAAAAACATTTATCAAAAGCCTCACTTTGATATTGCACGTGATTTAACAGTTCATGCGATTCTTTACGAACGTTTGGGCAGATATCACACGGCAGTAAAGATTCAGGAAGAGGTTTTGACAATTATCAACCAGGTGTTTGGCCCCAGGCATGCACATAAAACAGCTGCGATCAATAATCTTGCAACATCCTATATCCGCTTGAAACAATATGAAAAAGCAATCCCCCTGTTCAAAGAAGCCCTGACCATTGACCAAAAACTTGCAAAAACCCGGACAGATATCGCAAGAGATATGAACAATCTTGGCATTGCCTATAGAAAGACAGGAAAATACGACAAAGCCAGAGGATTATTTATTAACGCATTAACAATTTATAAAAAACAGTTCGGTCCATGGCATCCTTCAGTAGCAGCCACACTTAATAATCTGGGTAATGTTTTAACAGATCTCAATGAATATCATCTGGCAGAAACAAACTTTTCCAGAGCTATTACCATCGCGCAGGCAATAAAAAGCCCTGAACTTTCCTGGCATATCTGGGATGGATTCCGAGAACTGTATGCATCACAAAATAAAATCAAAGCCGCCATATTTTTTGGTAAGCAGGCTGTATATACGATTCAGAAAATGCGCAAACATTTTTCAAATATGCCAAAAGATTTAGCAGAGAGTTTTATCAATAGTAAATCAGAAGTTTTTCGTTCCCTGGCAGATCTTTTGATCGAGGCCGGGCGTTTGAATGAGGCCCAATGGGTGATGCGAATGCTCAAAGAAGAAGAATACTTTCAGATGACATTGGCTCAAAGACGTGGCAGTAGTGTAAAACAATCTGACATTGTTTTTTCGGAAATTGAACAAGAATGGCAAAATTATTATCAACAAGTGAATCATCAATTAATCGCGCTTTCAAAAGAACATCAACTATTGCTTGACAAAGATTTGGATACAGGTCTTGATAATAATCAACAAAATCGACTTGAACAATTGGAAACCATTTTGGATAAGAGTCAGGAATATGTTCAAACCTATGTCAGGCAACTGATTACTTCCTTTGACGATATTTCTGACAATAATCGTCGCCAGGAATTATCAGAAAAACAATTACAAACGATTAAGGGTATAAAATACACACTGAAACAATTGGGAGAGCGTGTTGCTTTAATTCATTATATTGTGATGACTGATCGGGTTCACATATTATTAACAACCCCCTCGATTCAAATGGCAAGAATATCTAAGGTGAGTGCCTGTTTTTTGAATCAGACCATTGCAGCGTTCAGATATGCCATCGAAAATCGAAAAGAACATTTACCAAAAGCGCAATTACTTTATAAATTGTTAATTGGCCCCATTGAATCGGATTTACAGCAGTTAAATGCCAGCGTATTAATGTTATCTCTTGATGAAATGCTTCGATACGCGCCATTTTCAGCATTTCACTCAGGAAAGATATATTTAACTCAGCAATATCAATTGGTTATTTATACTGAAGCCGCACGCGACAAATTAAAATATGAACCTGATAGAAAGGGAAAAATTGCGGGCGTTGGTTTGAGTCATGCCTGCCCACGTTTCAATTTACCTGCCTTGCACGCGGTTCCTGTTGAAATAGAATCTATTGTACTTCATGGACCGGATGATCACATTGGTTTATTTCAAGGAATCGTTCAACTGAATGAGCGATTTTCATTTCGAAATTTTCGACGAATTCTTCGACGCAAATTTAATTATCTTCATATTGCCAGTCATTTTGTGCTGATTCCGGGTGATGAAAAATCTTCATTTTTGATTCTGGGTGATCAGTCCACAATTAACTTGATTGATATTGAAAAAAAATGCGATTTCAATGGATTAAATCTATTGACACTTTCTGCCTGTAATACGGCAATGGGAAATACCGGGCAGTCTGGTAGAGAGATAGAGGGCTTTGGTGCATTGGCACAAAACAATGGTGCTCAGTCCGTGTTGGCAACATTATGGGAAGTTAATGACAGCAGCACTGGAAATTTTATGCAGATCTTTTATGGACACTTTGCAACAGACTCAACAAAAACAAAGGTTGGCGCACTTCAGCAAACCCAGATCAATTTTATTAATCATCCCAAAAGACAAGTATACAGGCATCCATTTTATTGGGCACCTTTTGTTCTGATGGGAAATTGGAAATAAAAATGGAGAACATATGAATAATAACCATTTGAAACATGCAATTTGTATTGCACTGGATGTCCATCATGATAAAACAGCCTTAGAACTGGTAGACCTTCTGAAAGAGCAGGTCGGATTTTTCAAAATAGGCATGCAACTCTTTTATCAATATGGTCCTGATCTGGTGCATCAGATTCGTGCAAAAGGCGTAAATATATTTTTAGATCTCAAATTTCATGATATACCCAACACTGTAAGAAATGCAGCAATCGCATCAGTTCGTATGAATATTAATATGTTTAATGTTCATACGAGCGGCGGACTGGCAATGATGAAACAAGCTGTTGAAGGTGCCAGAGAAATTGCCTGCAAAGAAAACAAGCCCATGCCAGACATCTTAGGCGTTACCATTCTCACCAGTATGACACAATATACATTGACTCAGGAACTAAACTGGCCAGGTTCAATCCAGAAAAGAGTGTGTGAACTGGCAATACTTGCAAGGAAAGCAGGATTGGATGGGGTTGTCGCATCCCCTCTTGAAATTCAATGGATTCGGTCGGTATGTGGGGAGGATTTTAAAATAGTAACACCAGGGATTCGCCCAACATGGGCAGTGTCCAATGATCAAAAACGTGTTATGACCCCTTTACAAGCGATTGAAGCAGGCGCGAATATTATTGTTATTGGGCGTCCGGTTATTCAGGTTGAGGACCCAGTTCTTGCAGTTTCGAGACTTTTTGAGACATGAGATAGTTTTTGTTACACCTATCCTGTCTTTTCAACTTTTTCCAATTTTTTTGTTTACAACAATACTAAGGAATACTCGAAAAATAAGTTCCCCATTTCTGAAAGAGTCAATTCTATTCATTTTGAACCAGGATTACGCTGAAGAAGATGAATAAGATGAAATGAGACATTTTTAATTCATCTTATTCATCTTCTTCAGCGTAATCCTGGTTCATAAAAAAAGGAATGCAATTTATTAAATGAGGAATTTATTATCAGAGATTTCCTAAACATAAAATATATTTTTGTAATTCCTCTTATTAGTGTTTACTTTTAAAAAACAGGAATGCATTACGATCTATTTGAAAAAAAAACGTAATGCATTACTGTTTTTACGGAGGATAAATCATGGATAACCTGTTTGATCTCAGTCGATTTTTTTTAAAAACATACCATCAACAATATCAGAGATATTTAGTGAAGCGTCAACCTTTTTCCAGTCGCTTTTCTATCATCGTTGGCCCTCGAGGTACAGGAAAAACAACGATGATTATTCAGCACCTTTTATCGTATGCAAACAATGATATATTATCAAAGCGTATGTTGTATATTCCGGTAGATCATTTTGCTGTGGGCAAACAAGCACTTTATGAAATAGCGGAAAATTTTTATAACTATGGGGGACAGTTAATTGCATTTGATGAAATTCATAAATACAGCAACTGGTCATTAGAGTTAAAAAGCATATATGATCGGTTTCCCAATCTTAAAATAATCGCTTCCGGAAGCTCAGCTTTAGAAATCTGGAAAGGCAGTCATGATCTTGCAAGACGTGCTATTGTTCATACCTTAGAGGGACTTTCTTTCAGAGAGTATGTCGATTTAATCATTCATACAGAAACCGCTCCAGCTACCCTTGATAATTTGCTGACCGAACATGAATCCTTAGCTGAAACATACATTCATTTGTGTGAAAGCAATCATCACAAAATTTTAGAACTGTTTCATCATTATTTAGAAAAAGGTTTTTTCCCATATTTCAGAGAATATCAAAATCCTGAACATTATTACATTACATTAGAACAAATGATTCACACAACCCTGGAAAGTGATTTATTGTCCATTTATCCATCACTGAATGGCAGCAGTATTAAAAAAATGAAAAAATTACTGTCAATCATTGCTTCATCAGTACCTTTTACACCTGACCTCAAGCATATAAAAACACTCATTGATGTTGCGGATGAACGAACGCTCAAAAATTATCTGTTTTACCTGGAAAAGGCCAGATTAATCAATGTATTATATCGACAGGGTAAAGGATTGAGAGTGATGGAAAAACCTGAAAAAATTTATCTCAATAATCCCAACCAGATCTATGCACTTCTTTCACAAGGGCGAGATAATGTCGGTAATATCAGAGAAACATTCTTTATCAATATGCTTTCGGTGGATTATAGCATTACAGCGTCAAAAAAAGGGGATTTTATCATTGATGATCAATATACGTTTGAAGTGGGCGGAAAAAATAAAGGATTTAAGCAAATAAAAGGTGTTGAAAAATCCTATCTGGCTTTAGATAACATTGAAACTGGTACCCGAAACAAAATCCCCCTATGGTTGTTTGGATTTTTGTATTAATGAATGATTTTTGGATACCAACATAAAACAGGACATTTCCGACATTAAAACACTGAGTGGTTCGGAAACATCAAATTTTTTTCTAGCATTCAGAAATCAATTATTCTTACATCATTAAATTGAGAAGATTCTTGAATACGTTTAAAAATAATATCAGCAAAGGCGTCATCAAATCCAAGGTGTTTGCCATATATTAATTTAATATTAGGATATTTTATCGCTTCCTCCTGCATAATTTGGGGAATATCTTTGCGAATATGCTGACCCATGTTCAGAAAGTAAGGGATGACAATAACTTCTTTGGCACCCTCTGATACACATGCTTCTAACGTTTGGGGAAAATTTGGTCCCAATCGAGATAAATAACAGCTTTTTACCATATCTAATGCATACTTATCTTTTAAGATTGTGGCAACTTTTTCCATGTCCTTGCCTGCATCAGGAATCCGGCTGCCATGTCCCAGTATTATTACGGCTTTCATTGATCTCTCCTGCATCTTTTAGGAATGTTTTTGAGATAACTTTTCTGTTTATTGGTATTGTTCATGTATTTGTATATGTATCGGAAAAACAAAATTCTGCTTTATATTGGTTCAAGTGCAACTCCGCTTGCTAACGCGCGCGGCTCTGAAAATTTCGGCAGTTTTTAATCTGAGCCGCGCGCGTTAGCAAGCGGGACTGTACTTGAAGCAAATATCAAACAGTTATCAGAAAATATTGTTTCTCTGACTTGTACATACTCACCTTTAAAAGTTTTTAATTTTTATACGAAACATCTGTCTTTTGTCAATCGCATTTAAGTATTCCTGAGAACTTGATAAAAAGCTTTGACAAATTTTAATGATTTGTATAATATTTAAGTTTGCCTGATATTAAAAGGCACAAACAAAAGTATGTTATTGCAATCATCGTATTTAACATACCATATCAAATAAAAGGAGATTGTGTTCATGGACAAAAAATCTGTATCAATTATGACAGCTTTGTGTATTTTTATTTTCATGCTTTTTGGAATTATTGTGATTGACTCACAAAAGCCCTCTGATGATCAATATGCAGACATCAAAGCGGAGATTCAGAAAGCAGCCAGTCATGAAACAACTGATGACGCGAAAGAACACGAAACTGTCAAACCGGAAAAACAAGTTGAAAAAGTTGTGGCGAAAACAGAGGCGAAACAGGAAAAAAAGGTTGCTCACAAGAAAGAAGCAACAAAACCAGCACCGAAAAAAGAAGAACCTGCCAAGTCTGATTTGCCCGCTGGTAGAACTGAAGTTGCTGATGTGATCATGATGGATAATCCAGCTTATGCAAAGCATAAAAAAGGGATCGTTCAGTTTACCCATAAAGCGCATATTGATGATTATCAAATCGCTTGCGGGGATTGTCATCATGATTCAAAAGGGAAGCCATTGACATTAAAAATGGGGGATCCTGTTCAAAATTGTATTGCCTGTCATTCAAAACCAAGTCGAAAGGAAAAAGGAGTAAAAGGAAAGGCGGTGCTGGAATTTCATGCTGAGGCACTTCATCAGAATTGTATTGGATGTCACAAGGCGTACAATAAAGAAAATGGCACCAAAGCAGCACCTGCAGGGTGTAGTAAGTGTCATCCAAAAAAATAAATAACCCATCCTTTAAATTCAAGATTCTTACCATTCAACTTTGATATTTTAAAGTTGAATGGTAAGCCTGTTAAGATTCTTGCCGGAGAATAATTATGATTCAATTGCTATCGTTCATATCTGTTCTGGTCGCTGCCATTTTGATTGGCACCTGGTTTTTGGATGAAATTAAGCAGACAAAACTCAACAATCTTCCATGGTACACACCTTATCTCTCATTCCCAGGAATTATCATAATCATCGCCTTGACTATTCCAATAATGATCCGGATCTTAAAATAGTATCATGACTTTTTGAACGTATCTTGAAATATTTAAATTTTAAAATTCAATACAATATAAAAAAAACCCTTGAAATGATTGAATGATTCTTTTTGATATGTTATACACCTTTAACAACTTAAATTAAGTCAGAATCAATAAGTGAATAATACTGAAATAACCAGGAGTCTTCAATGCAAAAGCTTTTCTATTCAACATTTCACGTGCTGATCATACTCGTTTCAGCATTAAACAGTACTGCCCTGGCAATGGATATTGGTCCGGTTCGTCAGGTATATTCTGCCAGTCATGCAGATAATAAACCATCATCTAATCCTTATATTCAAATAATATGGTATCCGCCAGAAAATATTCTGGCAGATGGTTATTACGTTGTTTTCAATACGAAAATGTCCCATGTATTTGATGAATTTAATACTGCTGAATATAACGTTGAGTTAATCCGAAATGAAACGCAGGTAACCAGCCAGAATTTAAGCGGTGCCGATGATGTGAATTATTATTGCCATATTGCTGCTTTTGCCTTAGATACCAATGATAAAGAATTTATTGGCCCAACAGTTTCTGAAGGCCCATTTCGTATAGATACAGTCGCACCGCTTAACCCGGTTGTAAACGCCCCCAATGCGGTTCGAGATCGAATGATTACCATTCAACCCGGTGCCTATCGTGCCAATGAAATGTATATCAGTAATGCGGGCTATGAACTCAATGGCCAATGGGAGGCCTTTGCTCAAAAACGTCAATGGGAATTGCGGGATATTCAAGGCAATCAGATGATTTATGTTGTATTTCGTGATTTGGCAGGTAATACATCCAGAGCATCTACAGCCATTCGATATGATACCATTGGCCCCATTCCCCAGTTTACAACTTCTGAAACAATGCCCGCAAGATCAACACCTGTGAACATTACAATTGCGTTTAATGAACCGGTTACACAATTTCTGGAATCTGATATTCAAACACAAAACTGTCAAATTCAACAATTTGTATCTGATCAAATCGGTTTGTCATCACGCTTTTTTGTAGAATGTATCCCTTTTGCCCAGGGGAGTTTCCAACTTTCTGTTCTGGAAAATATGCTTCAGGATGAAGCCGGCAACACCAATCAGGCCAGTGAAATTTTTGAATGGGTTTATGATACCAGTCGGCCAGAAATTCAATCCATTGAGGATCAAATGATTATTGAAAACGCCGGAAGCAAAAGCATTTCATTTGCAATAACAAATAGTCACGCATTTAATGGCATTTTAACCATTGATGCCTGGTCTGAACAGCAAACTATTTTAGATAAGCAGGGTCTCTTATTAAATAACCAGGGAAATCCATTGGAAATCATACTCACCGCAGATGAAACACAATCAGTGTCGCTTCAAATGACTCCCAGACCGGACCAATCAGGTGAAACAATTATTCATATAATGATTTCCGATGCTACCGGAATGACAGCTCACACCGCATTTCAACTCAATGTCTGGGATGCACCCAATATTTCTCGAATATCTGACATTCAAATGGAAGAATCAACTTCTTACAGCATTGCAATTGTCCTTACCGATGTTTACAAACAAAATCTGCTACTTGACATGACAACATCAGATGCATCCCTGATGGGACCAGATCATATCACAGTGATTGGGCCTGTATTTAACAGCACAACATTTCCTTATAATTGCCAGACCTCTAACCATGCAACAATTACGCTGGATCTATATTTCGAGCCGCCCAATAATAAATATGGCAGCGTTAATCTGACGTTAACCGCAACAAACATTAAAGATTTGAGCCAGACACGCTCCTTTAAACTGGAAATTCTTGAACGTAACGATTTACCGATAGTGGTTGTGGATTCTTCTATCAGGTGTTTTGAAGATCAAACGGCAAAAGTACCTGTTTCAATCACCGATATAGACAGGGATGACCTCGTGATTCATGCCGTGTCATCAAATGAAACACTCATTCCAGACACTTTTATGCGATGGATTATTAATGGGAAAGAATTTCTTAACACAACGGGTGTGTCGCTTGACGCCTCAAATACCCATGACTTGATTTTAAAACTCAAACCCACAGCCGATGCTTTTGGTGATGCGATAATAACTGTACGTGTTGAAGATAAAGGGGGAAACACTGAAAAATCTTTTCAATTCAAAGTGTTACCTGATAATGATCCCCCATTTTCGCCTGAAGCCATATCATTCACAATTAATGAAAACGTTTCCAATGGTACAAATGTAGGAAATATTCCTGTTTCTGATGTTGACAGCGATAACTTAACCTATGAAACAATTTATATTGCCCCATATGATCATTTTCGATTAAATTCCTTAACCGGTGATATCACTGTGAATGGCAGCATTGATTTTGAGTCAGCATCCTTGTATACCTTAACAGCGCGCGTATCAGATGGATATTCACATTCAACAACACTTGTTACGATTCATGTGGCAAATATGAATGATCATGCCCCGCAACTTGATGATCATTTTCAGGTGACTGTCCAGGAAAACACGGCTATCGGTACAATAATCAAAATTATTTCAGCCACAGACATTGATAACGATCCCCTTTCATATACACTCACTTTTGACACTGCACCAGCACCATTTGGCATTTCTCAAAACACCGGTGAGATAAGCATTACTGACACAGTGGATTATGAGGCAAATCAATTCTATCAATCAATGGTTACTGTCTCAGATGGTATTCATTATGAGTCCCGCCCCCTGACTATCACTGTGACAGATATCAATGAATCACCTGCAATCAGCGGTTCACCGCCATTGACAGTGGCGCAGGGACAGGAATATAGTTTTCAACCCCTCACTTTTGATCCAGATACCAATGATCATCTCTCTTTTTATATTTCCAATGAGCCGGATTGGGCAGATCTTGATGAAGAAACCGGCAAACTGTCTGGCATCCCCCAAAACGAACATGTGGGGATCTGGAAAGACATTCGCATCTCTGTGCGTGATGAAAGTAATTTGTCAGTATCCTTGCCCTTGTTTGATATTAATGTGAGTAATACCAATGATCCACCCATTTTAATAAATGCAATCCCCAATTTTTCAATTGAAAAAAAGGAAAATTTTTCATACACCATACCTCAAGAAACCTTTATGGATCCCGATCTTGATGATGTATTAACCTATCAGGCCACTGAATTAAACAAGGATTACTTGCCAGATTGGTTAAATTTTGATCCAGTGACACGTCATTTTTCTGGAGTACCAGGAATCTTTGATGGCGGTGTTTTTACCATTGAGGTCACAGCGTTGGATTCATATTTGTCTGCGACATCTGGTTCCTTTTTATTGACAGTGATTGATCATAATATCATTCCACAAGTGACACTTCCTTCACCAGATATTACTTTTTATGAAAATAACGATGCTGTCATTATTGATGCCTTTGCCAGGGTAGAAGATGAAGATGCCCTTAATTTTGATCAGGGTGTATTAACGGCTTACTTTGACAAAAATGGCACATCGCATGATCACCTGAGCATTAATGATTATGGCTTTGGTAACACACCTGTTGGACTTGATGAAAACAAAGTATATGCCGGTGAAAAACTCATTGGAATATTTTCCGGTGGTACATATCCCGAACCATTGGCAGTCACATTTACACATTGGGCAGACATGACAGTTGTCAGATCATTGTTGCGCAATATCATGTTTATCAATGATTCAGATAACCCGGTGGACAGTGAAAGACGTTTTGCCATTACAATATCTGATGGTGATGGCGGAACCAGTGCGCCTGTGCATAAATCCATTCATGTACATGCCATTAATGATGATCCAGTGTTGTTTATCAATAATCAACAGGTTACCAATACCTTCAGTTTACCGGATATCAATGAAGAAGAAACCATTGTGTTTGAAAATAATTATCGACTGCTTATGGTTGACAAAGATGCAGGAGATGGCGTATTAACCGCTTCAATATCTGCGATTAAAGGCATTATCACTTTTGATCCGCAAAACATTGAATATTTAAAAGAAATTACAGGCAATTCAACAAGTAATGTAACGTTTTCAGGCACATTAGAACAGATCAATGCTGGTTTGAATGCTTTAACATACAAAAATCTGAAGAATTCATTTGGAGCCGAGTCTATTCGTTTTTATATGAAAGATAATGGACATACAGGTAATGGCGGGGGAGAATTTGTATATCGAACATTTTCATTTCGTATTAATGAAATCAATGATCTGCCACGATTTTCATCCATTCCCCCTCAGGTTCTGATTGAAGACACACCAGCACAAATTGCATTCTCAATTACAGAAACAGATTACCAGAATGTCATATTGCAAATTAAAGATTTTGAGCAAGACATGATTTGTCCAGATTCCATTTCTATTGAAGGGCCACTGGTTGAAGATGATTTTATTATCAATACATCAGAGAGTGACCATGCGTTTTTGACACTCAACCTGAACCCATGTTTACATGTAAGCGGTCATACTTATATTTCTCTGATCCTTAATGATGGTGAATATACAACATCAACACAAATAGATCTGTATATTCAGCCAATCAATGACGCGCCCATTGTGTTACATGATGAATCTCAGACAATTTATGAAGACACTGTATTGTCCATGCCGCTACCTGTCAGTGATACTGAAGAAAATCCATTACAGTTTTCACTTGTAACCCCACCAGAACATGGCTCTGTAACTTTTGATCATATGAATCAGCGATTTACCTATACACCACAAAAGAACATCACGAAATCTGTTTTTTTTACTTACCGGGCCCATGATGATGAATTACAATCCAATATTGGTCGTGTGGATATCAATTTCATACCTGTAAATGATCCACCCCAGATTGATCCGATTCAGGATCAAGTAATGATTTCTAATCAAACAAAAATGATCCAATTTTCAATAACTGATGTGGACAGTCCGAATATCAATGTCAGTGCTGAATCCAGCAAGACACAATTATTACCAAATAATCCATCTGTCCTTCCTGACAACAATAATATGTATGTCTTGTATTTAAAGCCAGTCAGTGATCAATCAGGCACAGCAGTTATTAAAATTGTGGCAGAAGATTCTCAGAATGGATCATCGGATCTAACGTTTGAAGTTTATGTAAAACAAGTGGATGACACCGGGCCTGTTATTACTTTGAAAAGTCCTGAAGTCGTCCAAATGGATCAAAATGGTGAATATATCGAACCCGGATATATTGCAATTGACGATATTGATGGAGATGTTTCCGAATCAGTTGTTTTTAAAAGTTATATAAATCCCCAAATCCCGGGCATTTACCATGTTACATACAGGGCAACAGATGCGGCTGGAAATAAATCTGAACTGGCAGAACGTATGGTCATTGTCCACAAGAATCAGTTTACCTCTCAGACAATTTCTGGCAATATTATTGACGATGGCGGCGAACCAGTTGGCTGGGTTAACATTGTCGTTACCGGACAAGGACATACATACCATACGAGCAGTATTTATGATGGTTATTTTGAACTGGCAATTCCAATTACCTTTGATGGTTCTGTATGGCAAATGCGTCTGACACGAGATGATTTTTATCCCCAGACATTTGAATTTTCTGCCCCCCGATCTTTTGAAACCATTCGATTGTTTGCGAAAGACAGCACGAATGCTGAAGTTATCAAAGGGCAATGCTTTGAACATCAGGTAGATGGTACAAACATTGTTTTGCCACAGGTTACCATTCGTGTTCGTGCGTCAGACAATGATAAAGTCATTGCCACCTGTATGTCAGATAATAATGGCCGCTACACATTGGCTGTAGATTCAAGAGAAAAACCTTACACCTTTGAGGCTGTCAAACATGGTTACGAAACAAAAACTTTTGATATGGATTCATCATCAACGATTGTTTTAATGCCGATCACGACAATCATAGTAGAACAACTACCTGAAAGTATGACAGAACATGATACTGCCCGCAAGCTGGATATTGTTACAGTTTTTATCAGTGCAACTCCTGCATTTACAGATGTAGACAATGAACTGTCTGTGCGTATAAATACCGGAGACAGTTTAAAACCAGAATATGTCAGCAATAATAAATACCAGATCAAATACAATAAATATGCTGATTTTGTCCTGAACATTCGTGCTGACACGACAGATGATCGTGATGCTGAAAATGGATATTATGTGGAACAAACATTGTATTTTAAATCTATACCAGAAACTTCTCAGGTGTATGTTACAAAGGGTGAAACACAATATTTGATTACCCTGCCTTTTTATGTGGAACAGTCGGGTTTATCATCATTTATGTGGATTGATCGGGGTGGCTTATCTGGATTCGATACCCCCAGAGAACTTCATTATACCATTCGAGATTATACCTTTCCATTTGATGACAACCTCTATGATCACGTTGTTCAATTTGAATTAAAGGATGCTTTTGGCCGAGAAATTGAAACTGTTAATACCCCAATTTGTTTGGGTATTGCATTTGACTCACCAGTAACGCGAGACAACCTGGATGATCACACGTATGAATTGATTCATGCGGAAACGATACAGGATTTGCTCATGGGAAATGGGTCGGTTGAATCTTCATTTACATTATTCGAAAAGCATGTGACATTTTGTACCTCACATTTGAGTGCGTTTGGATTTCGAAAAACTGAAGATCAAGATGACATTTCAAGCACTGGTGGTGATTCAGGTGGCGGCTGCTTTTTAACGCCTTTAAAATAAACTATAGACGTATTATATATTATATGCTATCTTTTATTGATTTGATTCGTCTGTATGGATAAGTACGTTTATCACAAAATACCATTAATTAACTGTTAATAATTCCAGGAGTTATCATATGAAACTCGGCATAATTGGCTTGGCCGGTTCCGGCAAAAAAACACTGTTTGAAACATTTACCGGAATGTCAATAGAGGCTTCTCAAAAACAAGAGGACCTTGTGGGCACAATTACTGTGCCTGATCAACGAATTGATCATCTCAGTCAGATTTACCAGCCCAAAAAGACAATATATGCACAGGTGGCATATTACTTACCTGCACACATGGGCGGCCAAAAAGAAACCCAAAAATCCGAAAGTATATGGTCTGGTTTGCGAAATTGTGATGCCCTGATTCATGTTGTGAGGAATTTTAAAATGTACGGCATGGATGACCCCGCACCTGAAAAAGACTTTCTTAAACTGTCTGAAGACATGGTTCTGGCCGATTATTTGGTGGTTGAAAAACGAATAGAGCGGATTAATAAGGAAAGAAACAAAAAAAATGTCGGCAGCAATGAACTGGATTTATTGAAACAATGTCAGGCACTTCTCGATAAAAATCAACCTATCCGATCCAATCAGGAACTGGCACTGGCTCCAGAATTGAAAGGCTTTGCATTTGTGACATCACGCCCCATGCTGATTTTATTCAACAATGCTGATGAAGACACCGCATTGCCGGATCTTCCAGATTCCCTGAATAATGAAACAGTTTTACCCATACGTGGCAAACTGGAACAGGAATTGTCACAAATGACTGCTCAGGAAGCGACTGAATTTCTGGAAGAATTTGAAATTTCAGCCTCAGCAATGACACGCATCATAACCGCATCATATGAATTAATGGGACTCATTTCATTTTTTACAGTAGGTGAAGATGAAGTCCGTGCCTGGACTATTCCTGAGAATTCACCAGCGGATGATGCCGCCGGTGCAATTCATACTGATTTTAAAAAGGGCTTTATTCGGGCGGAAGTTTTATCTTATGCGGATTTTATTGATGCCAACAGTAAATATGCGGAAGCCCGGAAAAAAGGCACTGTTCGATTGGAAGGAAAACATTATATTGTCAAAGATGGTGATATTATTCATTTTAGATTTAATGTTTAAAATAAGTATTTTATCAGGTTTGGCCCAACCAAACTTAAAATATGATCGTTTAACTTTGGCTTTTCCTGGCATGTTTATTGACATATAGCTCTTCTCGTTCCCACGCTTTGCGTGGGAACGAGAAGGTAATAAGTATGCCAGGAAAAACCGAAGTTGGACGATCATACTAAAAAAATGTGAAAGGGAGATTATGAGAATGAAACGATTTAATGTGTTTATGTTTTTTTGTATTGGCATCATTTTAATATTTGCAAGTGGTGCAACAGCGAAAAGGCCCTCACTATCCAAATGGAAACCCACATTTGACCCATCCGGCGCAAAATATAAATGTATTGTTTCCAATGTATCCCATCCGGTAATCAAAGGTGTGTATGCCGGATTTGCCATTCGTGACGAATTATGGCAAAGGTCCAAAGGGCAAATTTTTATTGATTTCAAACCTTTCTCCATGCTTGGCGGAGAGGTTGAAGTACTGAATCAGCTTCAAATGGGTGCCATTCAAGGAATGGGATGCAGCTCGGTTGCAGCAACCAATTTGGGTCCACGATTTGGTCTGGTCAATTTGCCTTTTTTAATAAATTCTTTTGAAAAGCTGGATCATTTTACTGAAAGCGGACGATTATTTGTCCATTTTATGCGTGCAATGGATCACCAAGGTATTATTGGTCTGGATATTACTGGTTATGGGAATTATGGATGGGCAACCACAACGCCGGTACATTCACTTAATGATGCCAAAAAAGTCAAGTTTCGTGTTGCTGAAGCGGCGGTCAACCAGATGCTTTACAGACAATGGTCGATTAATCCGGTTGTAATGCCCTGGCCTGATGTACCGGTGGCCCTTAAACAAGGGGTTATTACAGGTCTTGACCATACACCAATGGTATGTAATATTACCAAAAAATTTGAAGTGGCGAAATATTATACCCATGTCAATTATGCACAAGGGTTATTTATCTGGATTTTTAATAAATCCTGGTTAAACAGTCTTCCAAAAAATCTTCAACAGATTTTTATCAAAACTGTCCATGATGTGTGTGCATCAATTCGAAAACAAACACGTGAACAGGAACTTCAGGAAATCGAAAAAGCCAAAAAAGCGGGCATTACATTTATCAAATTGTCTGATGAGGAAATGGATATGCTGAAAAAGCGAGGGCATGCTGTACATGAACGATATAAATCTGAGATTAATGCACTTTATCCTGATGATATCTATCGGCCAAAGGATTTTTTAAAGGAAGTTCAGGATTATATGGAATACAAACCATAAATAAATTTTTTAGTTTTAAAAAGCCCTGTCATAATTTTTGACAGGGCATAAGAGATAAACATGCGAAAAACACTATCAATGGTCGATAAAATTTTATCATTCCTTGAGGACTGGACCCTGTTTATTGCAGTGATTACGGCCCTGATTGCACTATTTGTTAACGTTGTATTACGATATGGCTTTAATTACTCCCTGGCATGGTCTGAAGAACTGGTTCGAGAGGTAATCATTTATACAACATTTATTGGATGCAGTGTGGCAATCAAAAACAGATCGATGATAAAAATTGATGCACTGGTCCAACTTTTTCCTGTGCTGAAATTGCCACTTAATTATTTCAGCCATCTGGCAACAATGATTTTTTCCTGCATGGTCATCTATTATGGATGGCTTATGGCTGCTCGTCAGGTAATAACCCATCAAAAAACAATCATTATGCAAATCCCAAAAGTTTATTTATATGCCATTTTGCCTGTCATGGGAATTCTCATGCTGATTCGAACCATTCAAGTCATTTATATAGATATTACCAATGAAGAATTATAGTATACAAAAAGGAGAATGGCGTTATGGAAAGTAGTTATCTGATTATTGGACTTGTTCTACTGGGCTGTATGGCCTGTTACGTACCTGTTTTTATGTGCTTATTTTTTACCGCTGTGATTGGATTTTTAGTGACAGGCAAACCCATTTTATTTTTATTTAACAGCTTTTTTCTAAGTATGGATAAATTTGCATTGGTCGTGGTATTATTTTTTATCCTGTGCGGAAATATCATGACAGCGGGCAGTATTGTTGATAAGCTAATTAAAGTTGCAAACGCCCTGGTAAGCTGGCTTCCTGGTGGACTTGGAATGGCTGCAATTATTGCCTGCGGTTTGTTTGGTGCCATTTCTGGCTCAACGGTTGCAACAGTTGTGGCTTTGGGCGGATTCATGATTCCCGCACTCCTTGAAAATGGCTATGATGAGCAATACACCCTGGGCCTCATGACAACATCACCAAACCTGGGTGTCATTATTCCGCCCAGTATTGGTATGATTTTGTATAGCATGATCAGCAACGTTTCGTTAGAAGGACTATTTTTAACTGGTTTTGTGCCTGGCTTATTAATTATTCTGGGTTCCTGTTTGTATACATTTTTAATTTACCGAAATAATACAACAATTGTAAGAAAGCCCATACCTGATTTAAAAAATGTCATTAACGTATTATTAGAAGGATTCTGGTCATTAATGCTTCCAGTAATCATTTTTGGCGGAATTTTTTCAGGGGCTTTCACAGCCAATGAGGCGGCTGTGGTGGCCTGTGTCTATGCGTTTATTGTTGAATTGTTTATCCATAAATCAATCAAATTCTCTGATGTCAAAAAAATTACAGTAAACTCAGCGGTAACATCAGCAACATTACTGATCATTGTTGCGGGTGCAACATGTTTTGGTCGATATCTGACCTTTGAAAACATCCCCGGACAAATAACAGAAGCGGTGTTGCAAAGTATTCAATCACCACTGGTTTTTCTCTTTGCAATTAATATACTACTATTGATCATTGGTATGTTTATGGATATTATTTCAGCCACCTTGATTTTAGGGCCTGTATTTTTACCCATGTTGGAAGCATTTGGGGTAGATCCACTTCACTTTGGATTGATAATGACTGTCAATCTTGCCATTGGTTACTGTACGCCTCCCATGGGAGTCAGCCTGTATATTACCGGTGCCATTGGTAAGCGGGATTTAATATTTGTTTCAAAAGCAGTTGTGCCATTTTTAATTATTCAAATTTTTGTATTGATGCTAATTACTTATTTGCCTGATCTCGTTCTAGCGTTGCCCAGAATGATGGGGTTTTCATATTGATAGTAAACAAAAACAATAAGACAATATATATTTGTCAGACATGCGGATACCAAAGTCGAAAATGGCTGGGTAAATGTAATGAATGCAATACCTGGGGCAGTCTGGTTGAAGAAATTGAGATCAAAAAACTGACAGGAAGTACCCAAAAACAACAACAGCAAAACAAACCGGTTTCCATTGACAATGTGCATCTGGAACAGGATTATCGTTTGAAAACGCAAATAGATGAATTTGATCGGGTGTTGGGGGGCGGTCTGGTTCCGGGTTCACTTGTTTTGGTGGGAGGTGATCCGGGAATCGGCAAATCAACGTTGATGCTTCAAGCCCTGTGTGGTCTGGCGTCATCCAATCATAAAGTATTGTATGTTTCTGGAGAAGAATCGGTCAGACAGATTAAAATGCGAAGTGATCGCCTGAATACCTCCCATGAAAATATGTGGATTGTTTCTGAAACTGACCTGACAGCAATTCACCCGATGATTGATTCGGTCGCACCGGATGTTCTGGTTGCAGATTCCATCCAGACCCTTTTTTCGCCGGATCTTACAGCAGCTCCCGGTACAATCAGTCAGGTGCGTGAAGCCGCCATGCAGATCATGCAGATCGCAAAAAAACGTCATTTACCTGTGTTAATCGTGGGGCATGTCACGAAGGAAGGTGCGATTGCCGGTCCCAAGCTGCTGGAGCATATGGTTGATACCGTGCTTTCTTTTGAGGGTGACCGCAATCATGTTTTTAGAATATTAAGAGCTGTGAAAAATCGTTTTGGTTCAACCAATGAAATTGGTGTCTTTGAAATGAAAGATGCCGGACTTGAAGAAATAAACAACCCATCAGCTGTTTTTTTATCGGATCGACCGGAAAATGTCCCTGGATCTGTTGTTACTGCAAGTATGGAGGGAACGCGTCCCATTCTAGTAGAAATTCAGGCCCTGGCATCTCGAACAGTTTTTGGTAATCCCAGACGCACTGTTCTGGGAATTGATAGCAACCGCGTGGCTGTGCTGGTGGCAGTGGCAGAAAAAAAAGCCGGATTGAATCTGATGCAGCACGATATATTTGTCAATGTTGCAGGCGGTGTCAAAATTGATGAGCCGGCAGTTGATATGGGAATTTTAACCGCCATTGCATCCAGTTTTCTGGATCAGGCGGTGCCCAATCACACGGCTGTATTTGGTGAAGTTGGTCTGACTGGCGAAATAAGACCCATCAGTCATTTGGAAAAGCGCGTGTCTGAAACATCAAAAATGGGATTTCAGCGGTGTTTAATTCCTTTCAGTAATTTAAAACGAATGAATCAAAAACCAGAGATCGAATTAATTGGCATTCGTGATGTACAGCAGGCCATGTTATATTTGTTTGAATAATGAAAAAGAATAAAAAAAATTTATGGGCAGATCATTATACCTGTCAGGCAAGAAGAGAAAAATATCCCGCGCGATCCGTATATAAGCTCAAGGAAATTCAACAAAAATACAAATTGATCCGGCCCGGTCATACTGTTTTGGATCTCGGATGCGCGCCTGGATCATGGACGTTGTTTGTTTCTGAAATTTTAGGGCAGAATGGCTTTATTACCGGTATTGATCTTAAAAAAGTGGATATAAACGTCAAGAGTCCCCATTGTTTCATGACAGATGATATTTATTTGGTCAAAGAGTGGGAGACGCTAACCGGCACCCCATTTGATATTGTTTTAAGTGATATGGCACCAAATACAACCGGCCGAAAGGATGTTGATGCCTTACGATCCTTTCAGTTGTGTGAAGTCGCACTGGAAATAGCGCGAAAACATTTGAAATCCGGTGGCCATTTTGTGTGTAAAATATTTCAGGGAGAGTATACAAAAGAAATGATCAATGCAATTAAAGGTTGTTTTTTTCAATGTCAGTTGTTTCGCCCCAAAACAACCCGAAAAGCCAGTAAAGAAATTTATATCATTGGGATGAAACGTAAAAACGATTAAGTACAAAAGGAAATCGTAGTATCTATGGAAAAGAAACTTCCCATAGTAGAATGTCTTAAATATATAATGGCCAGAAAGAATATTTATTTTTCTGATGAAAAATCAATCAATGAAATTTTTCATTTTTATGGTGATAATTATCATATACCAGTTTTCAATGAGCAATATTTGAATTGAGGCCTTGCAAAAAAATCACGGGTGTATATACAAGTACTGGGAAAACTAAATGAATTCATATCTTTTTTAAGTTTATTCCCCTAACTTGTACATAGCCAAAATAATCATCCTCAATTAAATCATGAATAATTATAGGAGAAAAAAATGTCAGGACATAATAAATGGTCAAGTATCAAACACAAGAAAGGTGCCGCAGATGCCAAACGCGGAAAAATATTTTCCAAACTTATTAAGGAAATTACAGTTGCCGCCAGAATGGGCGGTGGCGACCCCAATGCCAATCCACGCCTGAGAGCAGCTATCTCAACAGCAAAAACTGAAAATATGCCCAAAGACAATATGGAACGTGCAATCAAAAAAGGCACAGGCGAACTTGAAGGTGTGAGCTACGAAGAAATTATTTACGAGGGCTATGCACCCGGCGGTGCTGCTGTGTTGGTTGAATGCCTTACAGATAATAAAAACAGAGCGGTTGCAGAAGTACGTCATTTATTTAGTAAAGCCGGTGGCAATCTTGGAGAAAATGGGTGTGTTGCCTGGATGTTTGATAAAAAAGGCTTGATTGTTGTCAACAAAGATAAGGCGGATGAAGATCAGCTAATGGAAATTGCCATTGATGCCGGAGCTGAGGATGTTAACGATGAAGGCGATTCCTTTGAAGTGATTACCGAAACGGGTGATTTTGAATCTGTCAAAGAAGCCATTGAAAAGGCAGCCATTGAAACTGAAATGGCTGAAATCACTATGCTTCCTCAAAATTTGCTGGCCCTGGAAGGCAAGGAAGCTGAACAGACCATTCGTCTGATGGACGCGCTTGAGGATTGCGACGATGTTCAAAAAGTTTATACCAATGCAGATATTCCAGATGAATTATTGAATTAGTTTTTTTTATTGAATTTTGGGTTAACCAATCAGGTTCAATGCCTGGTTGGTTGATTCTAAACATTTTGCAAATGACAATTTTTTTTTTTTCAAATTGTATTGACATGAATAAATAGACTTGATAATAAGTATAAACATGTATTTAATTTTTCTATTGCAAAAGAGCCTTCACCATAGAAGAGGCCATATTTTTTAGGAACTATAACCAGCCATGAAAGACAGTTATTGCGCAATGGCAAACAAGAATGAATATAAAATGTTTAAGCTGTTGCAAAATCGATTATTCTTTACCAGCCAAAGAATATGTTTTTATAAGCCTGCCATAAGGTTAACAAACAGGTAGAGATATAAATGATATTCTATTTCTGGAGTACAAACAATAATCAAACAACCAATAAAAACCCTTTCACATATTATATGGGGATAAATGATCAATCAACATGATCGTAATACTATGCATATTGTAACGCAGCATATTGTTATAATTGAGCAGAGTAGTGTCTGATGCTGTTTGTCATTTATTCGCTGAATATGAATGAATCATTTTTTTCCGGCTACTGGTTTGCCATGCTGCAAACAGTTCCGGTATAGTTAATTTAACTTATTTTATAGGAGATTTTTGTTTATGAAAACAATTTATGTGGGAAATATTCCTTTTAGCAGTACCAAACAGGATATTGAACAGCTGTTTGAGAAGCATGGAGAAGTCCATTCGGTAAAATTTATTAATGACCGAATATCCGGAAAATTCAGAGGTTTCGGCTTCGTAGAAATGGATGAGGATGCCGCTGACAAAGCTATCGAAAGTTTAGATGGCTTTGAGATGGAAGGACGCAATTTAAAGATTAATGAAGCAAAAGGACGAAAACCACTCCGCCAGAATGATCGTGGCGGTGGCGGTGGCGGTGGCGGCGGTTATAACCGAAATCAACGTTCTTACAATAGCAATAACAGACGTTCCTTTGGGGACCGACGTTATTAAATATTTCTTTTTGATTCATTCATTTTTCCCCAAAAATATCTGAAAGATTTATACCCGCTTGAAATTTTTTCAAGCGGGTTTTTTTTGCTAAATTTGCCATTTTCATAAAAATTATTGTTTCATTCATATTTTACTCCTTTAAAAACAACCTTATCATCATCCAACGCTGCAACGATTGTGCATCCTGGCACAAATTTCCCCTTTAGAATTGCCACAGCCAATGGGTTTTCAACAAATTTTTGAATCATGCGTTTTAATGGGCGCGCACCATATATAGGGTCATATCCCTTTTCTGCAAGAAAAATTTTCACAGATTCGTCTAACTCCAGTGCCATTTTTTGATACGCCAGACGTAAGGTAAGAGATTCAATCTGAATATCAACAATCCGGGTTAACTGCTCTTTGGATAAACGATGGAAAATAATTGTATCATCAATGCGGTTGAGAAATTCGGGTTTAAAATTTGCCTGTAATGCATTGTGAATTTTGCCTTCAATTTCCTGTGAATTGAGATCAGACAGCAACCATTCGCTACCCACATTGGAAGTCATCACAATAATGGTATTTTTAAAATCAACTGTACGCCCATGACCATCAGTCATACGACCATCATCCAGTATTTGAAGCAAAATATTGAATACTTCGGCATGTGCTTTTTCAATTTCATCAAACAGAATAACAGAATATGGCCGTCTGCGAACAGCTTCTGTAAGATATCCACCTTCATCATAGCCCACATATCCCGGCGGCGCACCAATGAGTCTTGCCACAGAATGCTTTTCCATATATTCGGACATATCCAGACGAATCATGGCAGATTCATCATCAAAGATAAATGATGCCAGTGCTTTGGCCAGCTCAGTTTTTCCAACGCCGGTTGGTCCCATAAATATAAAAGACCCAATGGGACGATCTGGATCCTGAAGCCCTGAGCGTGCCCGTCGTACAGCATTTGATACGGCTGTAATGGCATCACTTTGACCGATGACACGTTCACTTAAACGATCTTCCATGTGAAGTAATTTTTCTTTTTCACTTTCAAGCATACGTTGAACAGGAATACCGGTCCATCGTGAAATGACCTGTGCAATGTCTTCATCATCAACCTCTTCCTTGAGCATTTTTTTCTGGGATTGAAGGGTTTTCAAATGGTTTTGTGCATCAGCAAGGTCTTTTTGAAGGGCATTGGTTTTTCCATAACGCAATTCTGCCACACGTTCGAGGTTGCCATCACGTTCAGCTTTTTGTTCTTCAATGCTGATATGTTCCAGTTCCTCCTTGATGCGCTGGATCATTTGAATGGCTGATTTTTCTTTTTGCCAGTGCGCTTTCATCTCATTTAAGATGTCAGACGATTCTTTAATTTGAATATCCAAATCTTTTAAACGTTCTCTTGAAGCCGTATCTTTTTCCTTCTTAAGGGCCTGTCGTTCAATTTCAGCCTGGGTAATTTTTCTTAAAATTTCATCAATTTCAGTGGGCATACTATCAATTTCAATGCGAAGTTTGGATGCGCATTCATCTATTAAATCAATGGCCTTGTCAGGTAAAAATCGATCAGAAATGTATCTGTCTGACAATGTCGCTGCCGCAACTATGGCGGAATCCTGAATGCGAACGCCGTGGTGAACCTCATATTTTTCTTTCAGGCCTCTTAAAATTGAAATTGTGTCCGAGACATTGGGTTCTTGCACAAGTACCGGTTGAAATCTTCGTTCCAGAGCCGCATCTTTTTCAATATATTTTCGATATTCATTAATGGTTGTCGCACCAATGCATCGCAACGACCCTCTTGCCAGTGCAGGTTTTAACATATTGGATGCATCCATTGACCCTTCAGTGGCTCCTGCACCAACCAGTGTATGAAGTTCATCAATAAACAGAATGATCTGGCCCTCAGCTTTTTCAACTTCTTTTAGAACGGCCTTGAGACGATCTTCAAATTCACCCCGATACTTTGCACCAGCAATTAATGCGCCCATATCCAAAGCCACCAGTCGTCTGTTTTTAAGAGATTCAGACACATCGCCTTCAACGATTCGTTGCGCCAAACCTTCAACAATAGCTGTTTTTCCAACACCGGGTTCGCCAATCAAAACAGGATTATTTTTTGTGCGACGCGATAAAACCTGTACAATTCGACGAATTTCTTCATCTCTGCCAATCACCGGATCAATCTTTCCACGACGTGCCAGATCAGTCAAATCTTTACTGAAACGTTCCAGGGCCTGATATTTTTCCTCAGGATTGGGATCATCCACACGTTGATTTCCACGTATGTCCATCAATGCCTTGAGAACTTGATCGGCTTCAATGCGATGGTTCTTCAAAATATCAGCAGCCGGCGTATTTTTTTCTTCAGTAATGGCCAAAAATAGATGTTCCTGACTGACATATTCATCTTTCATATTTCCGGCCCGACGCAAAGCAGCATTCATTAATTGCCGAGATCGCTGGGACATATAAACATCACTGATACCTGAACCAGTGACTTTTGGCTTCTTATCAATATAAGCCTGAATATCCCTTGATATACCCGAAACTGAAACACCCATTTTCTTTAAAATTGATTGAACGATACTTTCATCCATATTAATCATTGCAGATAATAGATGCTCTGGATCAAACTCCTGGTGATTCAGTTGACTGGCAATGGAATGCGCTTTTTGAATTGTTTCCTGGGATTTTACTGTAAATTTATCAAAACGCATTTTCTTTCTCCTTTATTCATGTGTTGATAATCCTTGAATTATCGGGCCCTGAATTTAAGATAATATCAAAGCTGAAAAAAGCAAGAGAAGAAAAGTAGAATTGTAATGACACAATTTGCTATTGGCCATTGATATCCTGAGAAAGAATATTGGTGAAGGCATCCATAAAATTATGGATGGCGCAAACATTCATGGAAAACATGGCTGACAGGGAATCGCACAGGTTTTCCTCTATATTGGTTAAGACCATAAATGCATGCTGACTGTCAACGCCTAATATTTTTGACATCCTGGCGTATTTATCAATATATGACTGGTAGTCACCGGTTTTTGTCTCAACCCAGTAAATACGTTCCTGCACTTCAAATATAATATCAAGTTCAAAATCATCTTCATTGGGGAGTATTATTTGCGGATTGATTAAATAGCTCCATTTCCCATGTGTATTAGATAACTTTTCAACGACTTCTATCATTTTTTGAAGAATATAACGTTCAAGCCACTGTCCTGAAAAAAAATTTTGCACATTGGGAAGTGAAGAACTTCGAGCGGTAATTAGAAATTGAGGGGATTTAAGATATTTATAATCTGCCAGAAATGCAGATTGATACAATCTGTGTGCAAACTGGCACATGGCACTGATTGATTTTTGTGATTCATTGGCAATATGGAGTTTAAAGCTTTCCCCTTTTTGCATGGTTCGTTTGATCATTTTATACAGTTTTTCAATGGCATCATAATTTTCGCCAAGATACAAGGCAAAGCTGTTAATTAAATCATCAGATGGATGAGATTCTGGCAGTTTTTTGATTTGAATGGATTTTGTGTCCAAAAACCTGATAATGAATTCATTTCTTTGATCTGAATTTATCTGGATGTTGGAATCATGTTCGGGTTTTGATTTATGATCTGGTAATTTCGAATCATTGCCATTGTCAGGAATATTGATCATGTCGACAATGGATTCCAATGAAATCGCAATTCGTTCCAAAAGTGCCTCAATTCGCGTTGTATTGTTTGTGTCGATTTGAATTCTTTTCTTTTTGGGTGCAATGATTATTTTTTCATTACATTTTTTACAAATGACACGAGTACCACGATCTGGTATTTTTGATTCATCAATGCTATAATGCGTCAGGCATTGATTGCATTGAATTTTCATTGCATTGACCTTTCTTTCTTGATCTTAGTGGATAGGGTTTACCATTCATAGAAACGATATTGTCAATAATAAATTAATCATAATTTGTCAAGAGCGCACTCCCAAAAAGTTGGACATTATTTTACACAAATTATGGACTCATCATTTTCAATAAATATTTATGTTGACTTTTACTGACAACGAAACAAATGGAATTAGTGGTTACATTTTTTGGTTACTTTATATTTGAAAATATGATACATCAAATTAACGTTAGTCACATTGAAAAGTTGTTTTTAATGTAAGGCAGTTTGCCTGTTATCAAATCAAAACTTTTTTTCCTTTGGTGCAGGTTACATCTTTAAAATATCAAGGATAAGAAAATGAAAAAAAACATTCTTCAAAGGCTAAGAGTTGTTTCAATTATATCAGTGTTCATGCTCACCGCATGTTCATCAGATAAAATTGTACCCGGCGTTGAATCCGGTGTATCAACGATTGATCCGCCTGAAAACAAAGTTCAGGTCTCGCGCGAGGAAATTGTTGAATATTATGAAGCTGTCGGGACCATACGTCCCAGAATCGAAAGCAAAATTGAATCACTGGTCACCGCAAAAGTGAAAAAGGTCAATGTGCGTCCGGGAAGTAAGGTGACAAAAGGACAGGCTCTTATTGTACTGGATGATCGTCAGTTTAATTCCAGACTGGCCCAGGCCAAACAGGCACTTCAATCTGCTATCGCTCAAAAAAAAGAAGCCGGTCATGCTGTAAATGCGGCTGAGGCTGCTTATAAACAAGCATTGTCTGCCTATGAACGAACTAAAAAGTACTTTGATTCTCAGGCAGCAACGTCACAAGACCTTGAAAATTCAGAGTCTGCACATGATCAGGCCAAATCAGGTGTCAAACGTGCGCGTCAAGCTTTGAGTGCTGCCAGTGCGGGGATTCGTCGGGCTGAGGAAGTTGTCAGGGAAGCTCAAATTGCCTTGGATTACACAACGATACGCGCACAACAGGATGGTGAAATATTACAACGTATGATTGAACCTGGCGATCTGGCACTTCCAGGTAAACCGCTGATTGTCCTTCAAACGGCTGGAACGCTTCGCCTGGAAGCCTATGTTCGGGAAGGATTAATTGGTAGAGTTAAACTGGGAAATCAGCTAATGGTAGAAGTTACAACACTGAACAAGCATGTAAAAGCAATGGTTGAAGAAATTGTACCTTATGCAGACCCGCAAACAAGAACATTTCTTGTCAAAGCATCACTGCCAGCCATACATGGTCTGTATGCAGGAATGTATGGTAAATTATTGATTCCGGCACAAACACATTCTGTGGTTATGATTCCTAAACAGGCACGTCAGAATATTGGACAATTGGAAATTGTAGTTGTTCAGGATAAAGACCGCTGGAAAACCAGATATATAAAAACTGGCAGGTGCATTGATGGCAAACTGGAAGTCCTTTCCGGTCTGATGGGTAATGAATGGATTGGGATAAAGGAGTAAAATCATGGAAGTCCCCGATTTTAATAAACCTGATGGATTTATTCCTGGAATTGTTCATAAATTTTTGACCTCACAATTGTCAATAATTATGCTGATCATGGCATTCTGCTTTGGTATTGCAGCAATCATGATTACGCCCAGAGAAGAAGAACCTCAAATTATTGTACCGCTGGCAGATATTTTTGTTCAGGCACCGGGTGCAACACCTGCCGAAGTAGAACAATTGATTGCAACACCGCTGGAACGTTATCTATGGCAAATTGATGGTGTAGAGTATGTATATTCTACATCCATGCAGGATTTGGCTGTCATTACAGTACGTTTTTTTGTTGGAGAAGATCGGGAAAATTCTTTGATCAAACTTTATAATCGCATGAGCATGCATGCCGATCAATCCCCCATGATTGTCAAAGGATGGCTGGTTAAGCCGGTTGAAATTGATGATGTTCCCATAGTCAATATGACCCTGTATTCTGATCAATATGATGATCACGCCCTTCGCCGTATGGGTGAAGAATTGATGAACCATCTTGCAACAGTGAACAATATTTCACGAACCGATATTGTTGGCGGACGCAAGCGGGAAATTCGGGTAGAACTGAATCAAGATCAACTTCAAGCGCAGTCTATTGGATTTCAACAAGTCATGATGGCACTTCAAAGCGCAGATGCTTCGGTGACTGCTGGAAAATTTACCCGATTCAATAAAGAGTTTACTGTAAGCAGTCATTCATTTCTCAGCTCGGCTCAGGATCTTGGCAATCTCGTTGTGGGTGTATCAAATGAACGTCCGGTGTATTTAAGGGATGTTGCATCAGTCATTGATGGACCGGCATTAAAAACAACCTATTCACGCATAGGTTTTTCTCATTACTATCGAAAGAAACACCAGTTGACAGAGGACTCTTTGACCTGTCCTGCCGTGACATTGGCCTTATCCAAAAAAAAAGGCACCAATGCTGTGAATGTGGCCAACGATATTTTAAATCGACTTGATGAACTCAAACGCACAGTGATACCATCAGATGTTCATGTTGCTGTTACCCGAAATTATGGTGAAACGGCTCAGTATAAGGTAAATGAATTACTGGGTTCACTGGCATTTGCCATCTTAACAGTTGTCGTTTTGCTTGCATTTACTCTGGGATGGCGTGAAGCCCTGGTTGTGGCACTGGCTGTGCCAATCAGTTTTTCGTTGGCCTTATTTGTCAATTTTATTTTTGGTTATACTATTAACCGCGTGACATTATTTGCATTGATTCTATCCCTCGGACTTGTTGTTGATGATCCCATCACGAATGTGGATAATATTCAACGTCACATGAACACAGGAAAGCACCATCCCATTGCAGCAACCATGATTGGCGTCAATGAAGTTTTGCCGCCTGTAATCATGTCAACTATCGCGATCATCATTTGTTTCGTGCCATTGTTTTTTATCACAGGTATGATGGGCCCATATATGGCACCAATGGCAGCCAATGTACCCATGACAGTTATTTTTTCAACAGTTTGTGCCCTGACAATTGTTCCCTGGATGGCATATCTGTTGATGAAAGACCACACAACTAAGAATGAAACAGAACAGACAGACAGTTGGGTGTTTCAATTCTATCGCGCCATTGTCAATCCATTTTTAACTTATCGGGTGAACCGCTATTTATTATTGATTATTGTTCTTGGATTGATGGGATTTGCTGTATATTTGGGAATATTTCGTTATGTGCCATTAAAAATGCTTCCATTTGACAATAAAAACGAATTTCAAATTATTGTGGACATGGATGAGGGTACAAGTCTGGAAACCACCAATAATGCGATTCAAGCCTATGAAGACTATTTGCGAAGTGTACCGGAAGTCACCAGTATTATTTCTTTTGTTGGCGAAAGTTCTCCAATAGATTTCAATGGGCTGGTCAGACATTATTATTTGCGTAAAGGGTCGCACATGGCTGATATTCGTGTCAATCTCGTTCATAAAGACAACCGGAAACAACAAAGCCATGAAATTGTCTTGAGACTCAGGCAAGATCTGGAAAAAATTGCCAGACAATATGGTGTGAACATGAAAATTGTAGAGATGCCCCCGGGACCACCGGTTTTATCCACAATTGTAACAGAACTATACAGTGATCCTGGTGTACCCTACGATGATATGGTTGACGCATCAAAAAGAATCAGGCAGCTAATGGAAGAAGAACCCTTTGTGGTTGACATAGATGACACCACTGAAACCAGACGATCCCGAATTGAATTTATTTTGGATAAAGAAAAAGCGGCACTTCATTGTGTACCAGCAAAAAATATTATTGAAACACTTCATATGGCAATCAGTGGTGTCTCACCAGCGGCAGTCCATATACCAGAAGAGCGGCAGCCATTAATGATAAAAATAATGTTGCCGCGTATACAACGTTCTGGAATCGTTGCGCTGTCACAAATTCCCATTCAGACTAAATCCGGCAAAACCATACCATTGGCAGAACTTGTTGAAATTGTTGAAGTTCCTGAAAATCAACCCATATACCATAAAAATTTAGATCGCGTAGTTTATGTCATGTCTGAAATGGCTGGCCGCGCTCCGGCTGAAGCCATTCTGGACATGCAGTCCAGACTTGCAAAAAATCCATTGCCCAAAGGCATTCACGCACAATGGGCAGGTGAAGGCGAATGGAAAATTACGATTCGTGTTTTCATAGACATGGGAATTGCCTTTGCGGCAGCCCTTTTGGGAATCTATATCTTATTGATTATTCAAACCAATTCATTTTTTATGCCGTTGCTGATCATGATGGCAATCCCTTTAACATTGATTGGCGCGATGCCCGGGTTTTGGTTACTTAACATTTTAACCGGATCTACTATCGGCGGTTTTAATAATCCTGTGTTTTTTACAGCCACAGGCATGATTGGCATGATTGCACTGGGTGGTATTGTTATTCGAAATTCGCTCGTATTAATTGAATTTATTGAGGAGGCATTAAATAAAGGCCTGGATTTTAAAGAAGCCATCTTACAGAGTGGGGCAATCAGAATGCGGCCCATTTTACTGACAGCAATGACCACTGCTTTGGGCGCATGGCCAATTACGCTGGATCCTATATTTTCGGGACTGGCATGGACGTTGATTTTTGGATTGTTTGCTTCGACAATTTTTACATTAATCATTATTCCTGTTACTTATTATGCTTTGTATAAGGGGCGTGCTACGTAGGAAATGTTTGAAAATTAAATTCTCCATTTGCAAAAGTCGGACAGGACAGACAAGCCAGACTGGTCTGACTTGTCCGACTTGTCTAACTTTTCCAATTTGAGGAATTATTTTTCGAGAAAGCCTTAATGTTCATGTATCGGAAAAACAAAATCCTGCTTTATATTGGTTCAAGTGCAACTCCGCTTGCTAACGCGCGCGGCTCTGAAAATTTCGGCAGTTTTTAATCTGAGCCGCGCGCGTTAGCAAGTGGGACTGTATTTAATCTGAGCCGCGCGCGTTAGCAAGCGGGACTGTACTTGAAGCAAATATCAAACAGGTTTTCTGATGACATACAAAAGTTAGGCTAATCTAAAATTTGTCCGAAGGGCACTATGTTCCTAAATACTTACCATTAAATTATAAGAGGTAGAAAAAAATGTTAAATACGCCAATGGACATATTTAAACTACTCAAAAAAAACAATTGCAGGGACTGCAATGAAAAAACATGTCTGGCCTTTGCCGCAGCCGTTCATCAGGGACGAAAACAGCTTTCGGATTGTCCCCATATACCGCCTGAAATTTTGTCTCAATATAACGTTCAAACAGGTAATTCCTATGAGCAGTCTATGCAGGACATGATTGACAGTTTAAAAGCAAAGCTCTCACAGATAAACCTTGCTGATGCCGCAAACCGCATTCAGGGACACTATTCATCACCCTGGCTGACACTCAAGATATTTGGTAAGGATTTTCGTGTAGATGCATCAGGTAATTTTTCCACTGACATTCATGTGAACCCTTGGGTCGTGGTTCCACTTTTACAACATATTCTTCAGGCCTCGAGTGCATCAGTATCTGGAAAATGGGTAACTTTTCGAGAGCTTCAGGGGGGGAAATCACGTTTTGCCTTGTATGAACAACGATTTCAAAAAGAACTCAAACGCATTGCCGATAATTTTACAGATATGTTTAAAGATTTAATTCATATTTTTAATGGCAGAGAATTAGAAACAAGTGCATCAGATATTTCAGAATTGAATCAACCAGATATCGCATTAATCCTTCATCCATTTCCAAAAATTCCTATTCTTATCAGTTACTGGAAACCTGAAGAAGATTTGTCATCAACAATTAATATCTTTTTCGATCAAATGGTTCATGAGCAACTGGATACAGAGTCTCTTTATGCACTTCTGGCTGGATTGCTTCAAATGTTTGATCGTCTGGCAAAACGTCATGGATAATCAAAATGAATCCTATTCTCGAAGTCAATGACCTGACAATGCAATTTGGCGGCCTTAAGGCACTGGAACGTATTAATCTGCGAGTGGAACCGCAGCAAACTGTTGCATTGATTGGGCCCAATGGTGCGGGAAAAACAACCTTCTTTAATTGCATTACTGGTATTTACAGTCCAACGCAAGGCGATGTATTTTTATATTCTGAATCTAACAAAAAATACCGGATGAATGGCAAAAAGCCCAATAAAATTACTGAACTGGGAATGGCCCGCACGTTTCAGAATATTCGTCTGTTCAATAATATGACAGTTTTGGAAAATTTGATGATTGGCCAGCATTGTCGTACTCATACCGGTGTTTTGGGAGCTTTACTTAGAAATAAACGTGCTGTTGAAGAAGAAAAGCATGTCATTCAAACGGGTTTTCAATTGCTTGAAGAAGTAGACCTGGCGCATCGGGCCAACATACTTGCAAAAAATTTACCTTATGGTGAACAACGCCGACTTGAAATTGCCCGTGCCCTTGCAACACGCCCAAGGTTACTCTTACTCGATGAGCCTGCTGCCGGCATGAACCCAAAAGAAACACTGGCACTGGTTTCTTTGATTCAGAAAATTAAGGAAACATATCATCTATCTGTTTTAATTATTGAGCACGACATGAAACTGGTCATGACAATATCCAATCAAATTTTTGTGCTGGATTATGGAAAATTGATTGCAAGCGGACCACCTGAACGTATCAAGGATGATCCAAAAGTCATTCAAGCTTATCTTGGGGAGGATTATGATGCTTAGTCTGGAATGTATTTGTGCAGGTTATGGTCGGATTGATGTATTAAACAATGTCCACCTCAAAGTAGATTCAGGAGAGATTGTCACGTTGATTGGTGCCAATGGTGCCGGAAAATCCACAACGCTGATGACAATTTCAGGAATTGTTCCCTGCCGGAAAGGTAGTATTCGGTTTATGGATCAACCGATTGAAAATCTCAGGCCGGATAAAATTGTTCGCATGGGGATCAGTCAGGTACCTGAAGGACGCCACATTTTTCAACATATGTCTGTACGAGAAAATCTGGACATGGGCGCATATTTAAGATCAGACAGTCGAGAGATTCAAAACGATCTTGAGCAGATTTATTCACTGTTTCCGATTCTTAAAGAACGAAAAAATCAGGTGGGTGGCACATTAAGTGGTGGTGAACAACAAATGTTGGCAATATCTCGCGCGCTCATGGCACGTCCCGGGCTATTGTTACTTGATGAACCATCTCTGGGGCTTGCACCAATATTTGTCAGGCAAATTATGGACATGATCAAACATATCAACCAAAAGAATCAAACAACAATTCTTCTGGTAGAACAAAATGCAAATATTGCTTTAAAAATTGCCAGTCGCGCCTATGTCATGGAAAATGGAAAAATTGTTTTGCATGACAGCAGTGAATCCTTATTGAAAAATGAGCAGGTAAAAAAAGCATATTTGGGTTTATAACGTCATAACTTTTATGCGGAGGAAGCGTCATGAATAAATTTTTCTCCCCATTCATCAATATCAGTACTCACGCCTTACTGTCGGCATTTGCTTTTGGTTATAATTACCTGCCAGGTTATCGAAAATACTTGAAAGATGGACAGGGACAATGGATTAACTTTTCTGTTGGCATTAAAACCCATGATGAATCCATTGTTCAGGCATTGATATTTAAAGATGGTTACATTTCCGTGTCTACGATTATTCCACAGGATGCTGATGTTGTACTCAGCGCAAGGGATTCTCTGGTATTAAAAGAAATGCTGACTGTGCCGCCCAATGAAATACTTATCATGATTCTCAGGAATCGGTTGATTGCTCAGGGAAATCTGGCTTATCTGGAATTATTCAATTATTATCTGTCAATTATGCTGAATCGTTTTCAGATAAATGCTCTGGAAAAAGCACGTATTGCAGATCAAAAATATTGTGAATCATTATTTCAATCCACCAAAAAACCATCCCAACAAACACTTTCTAAAAAAATGAAAGCCTTATCTGCTTCAGCCAAAAACGACACAGGTGTCAAATATCTTGATGATCCCTATCTTGGTGAATATACATTGGATCAATTTTCGAGAATCGCACAAATGGTTGAAATGCATCATACGATAATGCCTGAAGTCTGCGCTGAGCGCCCGCGATTACTGACAGAATGGTTTATCAAAAATGGGTTTGAAACTGATATGAATGACAGGCTCTGGCATCCCGAATTGAGACAGGGGTATGCGTTTAAATATTTAATGGAACATAAAGCCGCAATCATTGATACGAACTCTTTGCTGCCAGGTTCTACAACATCTGTCTTGCCAACGGGCGTACTGATATATCCCGATGCCCAGGGAGTTGCTTTTTGGGCTGAATTATTAATTTCAGACAAACGTCTGCTCAATCCATATAAGGTATCTGAAGAAACACGCGATACGCTTCATAACTTATTTCCTTTTTGGACCTACCGAAATTTTCGGGATTATGTCAGAAAAAAACATGGCCCCATTGATGCGCTGACAATCAAAGAACGTTGGGTTGCATACTTTTGTTGGAAATCTGTGGGGATTTCTCATACCATTCCAGATTTTCCACGCATGCTAAATAATGGCACATTAAAAATCATAGACTGGATACGTAACCGCATGACTCTATCTGATATGACAGATAACAAGGAGAAAACTTTACAAGCAATGATTCTGACCCTTGAGGGGTTAAATGCCTATGCCAAAAATCTGGCTGTAAAAGCAAAAAGACAGGCAGATGCCACCAGTAACCTGCAGCGCAAAAAAGAACTGGAAAGAATGGCAAAAGCCTGCGAGCATGTTCCAGCGCATCCTGCAAAAAATTTGTATGAAGCTGTTTGTTCATACTGGCTGGTATGGATTGCCCAACATATGGAAAATACAAATACAGGCCATTCATTGGGCCGGATGGATCAATACTTTCAACCTTTCTTTGCATCAGATATGGCCCAACTGGAAACAACATCAGAGAAGAACGCGTATATCAAAGAAACAATCGAACTAATGTCAGATTTATTCATGCGCATGACGGATCATCTGCCATTAATTCCAGATATTGGCAATTATCTTTTTGGCGGCGCATCATCTGATCAGGCAATCACTTTGGGTGGCATTACGCCTGATGGTCAGGATGCTGTCAACGATATGACGTATATCTTACTCAAAGTCACAGAACTGCTTGGCATTCGAGATCCAAATGTCAATGCAAGAATACATATTGAAAAAAATAGCAATACCTACATTGAACGTATTTGTGAGGTCAATATCACAACCAGTGCAACCCCTTCCATACATAATGATCAGGCTATTTTTAAATCACTTCAAAAGCACAATTATCAGGAATCGCATATCTTTGACTGGTCGTCAACTGGATGTGTTGAGCCAACCATTTCTGGACGCCATATGGGGCACACCGGATGCATATTAATGAATCTGGTTGCTGGTCTTGAAATGGCACTGAACAATGGATATCATCCTTTGATGGATTTACAGGTTGGCCCAGAAACTGGCCGAATTGAAAACAATGACTTTCGCTGTTTTGATGATTTTTTTGACGCATACATCACCCAACAGTATTTTCTGGTTGAAAACAGTGTTTATCTGAATAATTTGCTGGGAATTGCACATCAGGAACTTCGTCCCACGCCTTTTTTAAGTTGTATGATTGATGGTGCAATTGAATCAGCAACTGATGTGACCAAAGGCGGGGCACGTTATAATTCATCTGGAACGTCAAACATTGGACTGGCCGATGTTGTGGATAGCCTGCTTGTGGTAAAAACACTAATTTTTGATCAAAACCTGTTTGATTTTAAAACGTTAAAGAGTGCCATTGATGATAATTTTCAGGGCCATGAAAAACTTAGAGCCATTATTCGTAAAAAGACCCCATTTTTTGGATCAGGCCATCCGGACGCACTCGAAATGGCAAATCAAGTAACAAAAAAAATTCATGAAATGTGGTCATCGCATACCAACTACAGAGGGGGGAAATATACCTGTGGATTCTGGTCCATGTCCCAGCATACTGCCTATGGCAAATTGTCAGGCGCGTTGCCATCGGGAAGAAAAGCAGAAAAAGCATTTACCCCCGGATTAACCCCGGGTCCATTTGCGTCAAAAAATTACCTGAACAATATTTCAGATGTTGCCCGATTGAATCCACTGTATATGGACAACAATATTGCATTTAATGTGAAACTCACCCCATCTCTTGCAAACACACGCAAACAAACAGTTGAACAAATGTCCCATTATGTCAAAACATATTGCAAACTTGGCGGCATGCAGATGCAATTTAATGTGGTATCTTCGGAAACACTGAAAGACGCACTGTTGCATCCAGAAAACTATCGACAATTACTGGTACGAATCTCAGGGTATAATGCATATTTTGTTACACTCAATCGAGACCAACAGATCGAATTGATTGAGCGTACAGAATATGGGATGAATTGATATTCGTCTCATTGGTTATCAGGAGGCCATATGTTTAAAATGGTTTTTGAAAAAATTAAATCTTCCGGGGTGGTTATTTTGATATTAAACGGGTGTCCGGGTAAGACATATACTTTTTCGCTAATCTGCTCAATCAACATTGCATCATCTGTAGCACACACACCATTATTCATGGCAGATTCATGCGCTTGCTTAATTAACGCATATGAAAAGGCTTGCGGTGTTTGTGCCATCAGCAGGCTATCTCGATCAATAGATTTCTCAATATAGTTTTCTTGATCAATCTGTTTAACAGTATCACGTGGTTTGACTCCAAATATCACCGATTTTTTTTCTCTTGCCTGCTTGATAATCTGTGATATCTGTCCTGGCGTAATAAAAGGTCGGACACCATCATGAATAACCACAATCTCTGTATGTACCTCAAGAGACTGTAAACCGGCATATACAGATTCCTGACGGCTCTCCCCGCCATTGATACAATACATTTTTGCTTTGCCAGATCCAACACGGGACTGTTCTTTTGCCAGCGGGGCAATTATTTCATTTTCACAAGTGTTTATAAATAGTTTGGGGACAACAACAACTATTTTATCAATATCAGGGCATTTAATGAAAGTTTTTAATGTGTAGTAAAGTATGGGGTGATCGGCAAGTTCTAAAAATTGTTTTGGCATGTTCGTTTTCATGCGCTGCCCGCTGCCTGCGGCAACTATGATTGCAGCATTACAATTTATTTTCATTTCAAATAACTCAGCAGTTTTGGAAATGGCGTCTCTGCACCAAAAGTTTCTTCACAATAGTTTAGTTTAGCAAGACGTTCAATATCTTTAAGTGCTCGCGCATCACCTTTGAATATCACTTCTGTAATTTTTTCTTTCTGAATTAAACCACCGGCCCACTGCATATCCAGTACACTTCCCGCATCAAATATTTTATCTTCGATACAAAGTGTTACTTTACCCCCATAATGTTCCACAATTTTTGCGACCATAAGACTGGGCCGCATATGAAAGCCTTTTGGCGTGGGAACAGGTACAACTACTTCTGATTGATTGATGTTCTCGTTCAAAATTTCGCTGGCCCATTCTTTTCCAGATAATAAAAAAATGCAAACATAGTATAGTCCAAAATTGATTGTTCGATCCAAGAGCTGGTCAGAATTAACCAGATTGGCAAGTTCTGTTTTCACCTGCTTATAAATATCTTTGTTACCCGCATCAACAATATGACGTTCATAAAAATGTAATAGCCGCCCCATCATTTTTAAGAGATGAAGGGGAATTGAAAAAGCGGCTCTTAATCTTCGGAGTTTCAAATCGCATACCTGACCCCGTCCGTAAACGACATAAGAATCGAAATAGGATTGCAGATTATGCACAACCATTTCATAGCGTCTGATTTCAACTTCATTGATCACTGACGGCACCATTTCTCTTATTTTATAGACGGGATATGGTTCTTCAAACGCATGCTGATCAAAGTTTTTGACAAGATTTAAATAATCATTGGCAATTTTTAAATAATTCTTTCGAAGCTCTTCCTTTTTGAGACGGTCAAAATCGTCATCAATATCAAATTCCAGCTCATCCGTTGCGGAAAGACCTGGAAAGTATTCACATGCCTGAATTTCAGGAATTTTTAATCCGAGTTTTTTTGCTTCATCAACAATAACATCTGAAAGGTTCATGATGGTACTCGTGATAAATTTATGGCTTTCATCACAATCATTTGCAAACAATTCGGGTTTATTGATCATGTATTGGTTTAAACGATTGGTAATATGCCGCAATGAACATCCAGCAAGACTTAAACGCCTGACTGTTGCCGTCAATTCGCGATAGAAATACCATTTCTTACAGGATTTTGCGCCATGAAAATCCAGAAAATCTTCAAGCAAGTGTGATGTTGAAATTAATCTGGAATAGAGTTTTTTCGTAAAAATATCATGCCCATAGGCATGTTTTTGGATATGCACAAATGTGATCAGAAATTCTTGAGAGAACAAACTGGCCTTTTCTTCAAAACTAAGTTGATCAATAGCTTCTTCGGAAAAAGGCTGATCTTTGGGATAAAGATCATATAGTTTACCAATCATATCAAAAATTTCAGTTTTTAATTGTTCATAAAATGCCATTTGATTTTCCATACTTTGTTGAAAAATGTGCCATATCCCTTTCATTGATTCTCCCATTAAAACATGTCTTTTTCAGTTTCCTGAATTAGTGAATCAATTCTTTCCTGCAAGGCTTTTGGTAGTCCTTCAATGTCAATATTTAAAAAACCACGCACAATTGTAGAGACGGCTGTTTCTTCATCAAGTCCACGCGCCATGAGGTATTCGATTTCTTCAGGATCAATTTTTCCTACGGCTGCTTCATGTGACATTTCAACCCCTGGTACATATCCCTCAATTTCGGGAATGGCATGCATTAACCCCTCATTCAGAATCAAGCCTTTGCATTCCAAATGAGCACGAATTTCAGTTGCTTTTCCAACAAGACTGCCCCTTGCGATAATTGTTCCGCCCGATACAATTGCTCTGGATATTATTTCTGCACGAGATTTGGGGGCTTGAAGAATCACTTTTCCCCCCATATCAATATGGCTATCAGAATGAGAGACAATGACACTGTTCATTCGGGCAATGGCACCTTGTCCCTGCAAAATTATCGTGGGATACATTTGAAGCGATCCTGCCGGACGAAGGCAAATATAATTGGAAATAAATATACCCCCTTCTTCAACATAAACTGTTGTTCGGGGACGAACATCAACGTTTTTACCCCAATCATGAATCATGGTAAATGTCAGACAGGCATTTTTTTTGACATAAAATTCTGATACACCAATATGAAGGCCAGTGTTTAAGTGCGGGGCAGTTGAACATCCGGTGATGACTTTCAAATCGGAATCTTCTTCCGCAATAACTAGATTATGCACATTTTGTGAAATACTGTCATTGGCAATATACAAACAGGATTGAACAGGCTGCTCAGTTTTAACACCGGCTTGTGCGCGAATATAATAGCCATCATGTGGCGTCATTCCTACTTTTGCTGTGTATTTATCTGTGTCAACTGCAACACCTTTCCAGGCATATTGATCAATATCCTTGATATCTCTCAATGCTTGAGAATATTTCATGATATCAAGCCCCTTCTGGTGAGAATGACAATGAATGACTGAATGATCTTTTTGAATAAATGTTGCAGGGGAATCATTTTTGGTATCTATGCCGACATCCAGGAATCGATCCGCATCTGTCGATTCAACCTGAGACAGTTGATCAAGATAGTGATGTCCATCCGAGGAATGAACAAATTGATCCAAATTGATATCTTTTCCTAAAGCAGCTTGTTTATTTGCGGCCTGCTCAGCTTTCTGGTTTAGTAATTCATGCATTCGACACACTCCCTGTAGCCGTATTCATCGATCCATTTGAGAATCTCACGGGCATTTCGTTTACAACACATGACCCCGTCAAAAAGAACCTGGCCTTTATCTGCTGTAATATAGTTTAAAATATGGCCAGTATGGGTAATCACCAATGCTGATTTTCGATTTTCACGAACAATTTCAATATGTTTTTTGGGTTTTGCAGTAGGCATCTTTTTTATGCCGCGATTCAGTAACATATTGATCGCTTCGCCGACAATGGCCATGCTTTCAAGATCAACGCCGGATTCAGGTTCGTCCAACAGGAGCAAATCCGGCTGTTGGGCCATGAGTTGAAGCAGTTCTGATCTTTTTATTTCGCCGCCAGACAGCCCATGATTAACATCACGATCCAGAAATTCCGATGCCTTAAGCTGATCCGCAGCTTTTTCAATATCAATCGTATAGTTACGATGACACATTTCTGTCAGGGTTCGTGTTTTAAGTCCATTAATCGTTGGTGGCCTTTGAAATGCAACGCCAATACCCAGGCGCGCTCTTTCATGAACAGGCATATGGGTAATATCCTGTCCCTGAAACGTAATTTGGCCATGTGTTACTTTGTAACCAGAAAATCCCATAATGGTCATCATCAAACTGGTTTTTCCCGAACCATTGGGGCCAAACAAAATATGTGTTTCACCTTCAGGGATTTCCATATTGATGCGGTTTAGAATTTTTTTTCCAGCAACTTCTACACCTAAATCTTCTATTGTTAGCATTACATTTTGTCCTGTTTGTTTTGAAAAAAAACCGGCCAAAGCAAGCCATAAGCCGAATTCTGTTCTGACTGATCCCAGTCAGTGACGATCATTCATCTAAGGATATCAATTGCTTGATATTTCATGCGACCTACCCGAAAACTCGAACGGGCAATTCTCAAACGTTTTTCTATTTGGTCTTGCATCGGGTGGGGTTTACATAGCATTTTCGGTCACCCGAAAAACTGGTGAGCTCTTACCTCGCCGTTTCACCCTTACCTGTTTGAATTCAAAAATTGAATTCATCATCGGCGGTATGCTTTCTGTTGCACTTTCCTTCACGTCACCGTGACTTCACGTTATGAAGCACCCTGCCCTGTGATGTTCGGACTTTCCTCCAATAATAAAGATTGGCGATCGTCTGGCTTCCTTTGACCGGTAATTGTATAATAAGCTTTTTTTGTCAAATTCATGTCGTACTTATCAGCTTTTTTCTTCATCCCGCCAGATCAAAAAGCGTTGACATGTCATACAATAATTTATTTCCTTTGATTTTCGCAATTCAATGACATACTGAGCCGGAATATTCGTATGACATGCACTACACGTTCCTTTTTCTACAAATCCAACAGCCACCCCTTTACTGACTTTTCTGAGATAATCATAACGTTTTTTTATGTTTGCAGGTAATTGTATTTCCAGTTCTTTTTTCTCAGCAGCCAATTTTTCATACTGTTGTTCAATCTCTTTACGTCTGGCATTATATATTTTATTTTCTTCATCAAGCTTTTGCTGTAGTGCTTGTATTTTTCCTTTTTCCTGTTGTACAAATTTTGAGGCTTCTTCTTTTTCATACATGCATTTCAGTACTTCTTCCTCTAAAACGACATTCTTTTTTTCTGTTTCCTCAATTTCTTTTAATAAGGCTTGATATTCCTTATTGGACTTTATGGATTTCGTTTTTTCACGACTTCGTTTCACATGTTGTTCATTATCTTTGATATCAGATTCATAGGTGCGTTGTTTTTTATCGCAATTACTTAACTGGTTTTCAGCATCATCAAATTTTTGTTTCAGTTCATTCAGTTGTTGTTCAAGTTCAAAAATACTATTTGGAGAACTTTGAAGCTGACCTTCAATAGCTTCGTATTGTGTGTCAAGCTCCTGAAGTTTACATAAAGTTTGAATTATTTTATCCACAAGGCCTCTCTTTTTCAGGTTTTTAAATAAAAAGGATTACGCTCTACCGGACATGGCATAATATTAACAGTCCACTGACGCTTCTCCATGATTGTTTGTAATCTGGATACAAGATCATCAATAAAAATATGTTCGCTTTCAAAATGCCCTACATCAATGGCACCAATTTGATGCATTTCAATGTTGCGGGCATCATGATATTTTAAATCACCGGTCACATACGCTTGAACCCCCAATGATACAACCTTATCAAGTAAGCTCCCCCCACTGCCTGAACATAATGCCAATTGATTGACAATCAATTCTGGATCACCAATAACACGGACATAAGACAGCCCCAGACATTTTATAATATGATCTGCAAGCTCTTGAAGGCGCATTGGCGATTTCAAGTGTCCTACTCTGCCAAGTCCCTCATTGGAAGTTAACTGTTTTAGCGGATAAATATCATAAGCAACTGTCTCGTATGGATGATTTTTTTCGAGATGATTGATGATAGCCGGTGCATCTTTCAATGAAATAATCGTCTCAATACGACATTCCTTTGTTTCTTCAACCTGACCAGCATGCCCCATAAAGGGCTTTGATAATTCTCCAGGTTGGAACGTACCGATGCCATCACTTTTGAATGCGCATTTTGTGTATTGCCCAATAATCCCTGCATTTTTTTCAAATAGTGCATCCATCACCTGTTGAACATGGTCATTTGGAACAAAAACGACGAGTTTTGCCAGATCTTCTGATTTTTCAGGAATCATGGGACAAATATCTAACAAATTTAATTTATTTGCCAAAATATCATTTATGCCGCCAGTCACCTTATCTAAATTCGTATGCGCAGAATAAATGGCAATCTTATGCAAAATTGCATCGGCAATGATTTTTGAATCAGGTTTGGATAAATCAATTGATTTTAATGGATGAAAAAGCAGTGGGTGATGAGTGATGATAAGATCAATATTTTGTTTGATGGCAGCTTGAATCACTTCAGGTATGGGATCTAAGGCTACCCAGATTCTTTGAGCCGGCCATGTTGGATCCCCAATTTGAAGCCCAACGTTATCCCATGACTCGGCTAAATTGGGAGGTGCAATTGATTTCATTACACCAATAATATCTTTTACCGTGATGTGCATGAATCCTTCCTGGTCTTTTCCGGGCAGGGTTTTTGTAATATTTTATGATTGTTAATTGCATCATATGATTCTTTTCAAGTTCATTTCAAACAGAAATGGGCCCACCTGGAATCGAACCAGGGACCTACCGGTTATGAGCCGGTGGCTCTGCCAAACTGAGCTATAGGCCCTGAGATGATTAAAATTTAAAAGATCATGGGGTTTTAACGATTCTTTATTTTATTGTCAACAGATTTTATATATTTTTTAAATTTTTTTATATGACCTGTCGAATCGCTTGAACTTGATGACACAGATGTTCAAATTGTTCAGGGTATAACGATTGTGCCCCATCACTCAGTGCATTGTCTGGATCATGGTGTACCTCAACCATAATGCCATGTGCGCCCACAGCGACTGATGCCAGACTTAAAGGAATAACCTGATCCCTGTGACCGCCTGCATGACTGGGGTCCATCATAATGGGGAGGTGCGTTTCTTTTTTGACCACCGGAACAGCGGAAATATCCAGTGTATTTCGGCTATGATTCACAAATGTCCGCACACCGCGTTCACACAAAATGACCTGCGAGTTTCCACCTTCTAAGATGTATTCAGCCGCCATCAGCCATTCATCAATGGTTGCCGCCATGCCGCGTTTTAAAAAAACAGGTTTTTTAGATTGACCGGCGCGTCGCAATAAACTGAAATTTTGCATATTTCTGGTGCCAATCTGAATAATATCCGTGTATGATTCAACCAGATCAAAGGTTTGAAAATCCATGACTTCAGTAATAACAGGCATTCCGGTTTGTTCTCTGACCTTTGCCATTATTTTTAAGCCTTCTTCCCCCAATCCCTGGAAAGAATAGGGGGATGTTCTTGGCTTATAGGCCCCCCCTCTAAAAATATGCGCGCCCTTATTCACAATTGCTTCAGCAATCTTCATGGCCTGATCATATGATTCTATCGCACAAGGGCCGGCCATAACAACAAAATTTTTTCCACCTATTTTAATATCTCCAACATTGATAATTGTATCATCAGACTTTAATTCACGGCTGACCAGTTTATAAGGTCGCGTCACTGCAATAACTTCCTTCACACCCGTCATCCCTGAAAACATTGACGCATCTACAGCACCCTTGTTATACAATACACCAATGGCAACACGTTCTCCACCTGGTAAAGGACGTGCCTGATATTTTCTGGACTCAATTGCTGCGACCACATTGTTTACCTGATCCTTTGTTGCGGATCGTTGCATTACGATTAACATTTATTTGCTCCTTATTACATATATAAATAATTATACTAGAACATAGTGCCCTTCGGGCAAATTTTAGATTAGCCAAACTATTGTGCGTTTTCGGAAAGCCTGTTTGATATTTGCTTCAAGTACAGTCCCGCTTGCTAACGCGCGCGGCTCAGATTAAATACAGTCCCGCTTGCTAACGCGCGCGGCTCAGATTAAATACTGCCGAAATTTTCAGAGCCGCGCGCGTTAGCAAGCGGAATTTCACTTGAACCAATATAAAGCAGGATTTTGTTTTTCCGATACATATATCAAAATTATTATGTAGTAACAGGCTTACTGTTTTTGATTGCTTATGCCCAAAAAGGACAATTACGACGATATGTGTATTGAAACGCTATAAATTATTGACTAATTCTTACCTTTATCTATTCTTTCTGTCAAGATTGAAAACCATGAAACCGGATTCAAAAATTATAGCTTTGGAATGCTCGGAAAATAATTTCCCATTCGGTAAAGTCAGACAAGTCGCACAGGTCAGACCAGTCTGATTTATCTGACCTGTCCGATTTTTGAAAATGGGGAAGTCCTTTTTCGAGCATTCTTTATTTTATAACGAATGTTCATTATGTATTGCATTTATCCATCAATAAAGATATTATATTGATAATCAGAAATATATTAAAGAGGAGTTTCATATGCATTACCAACAGGACAACATATTTAATTTTTCTCAAAAAAACATACTTGAGACAGCCATTGATAATGAAAATATCCCACTGGGTTATGCCTGCAATAATGTACCGAGAATGCTATTGAGTGTTGGCAAATTGTTTCCTTATCGCCTGAATGCCATTGGCCTTTCTGGCGGAACAGAGTTGGCTGATATTTATTTATCCCAGGTGACATGTTCTTATGCACGACGTTTATTAGAGTATGCTCTGGATGATCAATTTGAATTTGTTCAAGGATGGATATTTGCTGCCGGTTGTGATCATCTTCGTCGATTGTACGATAATATACAATACCTCTTGACACCAGATTTCTGTCATATCCTGGATGTTCCTCACAAAAGCGGTCATGATGCGATCATCTGGTTTTCACAAGAATTGAAAGCACTATCTGCGGCATTATCAGAACATTTTCAAATAGATATGAATGAATCAAATATTTCGCAGGCGATTACTGATCATAATGCCATGATGCAATCTTTGCAGAAAATTGCAAATTACAGAAAAAATAACCCGCCAGCTTTTTCAGGCACAGAGTTTCATCGCCTGATGTATGCATCCTGGACACTCCCCGTTCAGTCTATGAAGCCGGTTATTGACAGAATAGAAAAGGTTCTCCCTGAACGAAAATACCAGGTAAACTATCAGGTGCGTTTGCTTGTGGTAAGCAGCGTGATTGATCAATATGAATGGACTGAAGCCATTGAAAACAATGGCGCACTTGTTGTTGCCGATAGATTTTGCACTGGTGCCATTCCGCAACTTTCATTATGTAAGCAAACAGACAATCCATTTTATGATATGGCCTGTCATTTACTTCATACAAACGCATGCCCCCGAATGATGGATACATTTGAAGCACGTTTGGAATTAATATTCCAGACAGTAAACGATTATCAGGTTGATGGTGTCATTATTGCGCCAATCAAGTTTTGTGATATTTGGGGGGTTGAAACGACACAGGTCATTTCGTTTCTTAAAGAAAAGAAAATTCCGGTTTTAAGACTCGAAAGAGACGACCATTTTTCAGGTGAAGGCCAACTGAACACTCGTGTTCAGGCATTTATTGAACAAATTGTTCAATAACAGGAGTATACTCATGCAAGTTATTTCACAAATTCAAGATCAAATTTTATATTATCAATCATGGATTAAAAATAATCACAATATATTGAAATTGCCTTTGCGCCATGGGCCACCCCAGACAATTCAAAACATATACAAATACCCCTGGCTGTTGAATCTGGCAAAGGTCAATCGATTACTGACAATGGTGACCAAAGGACGTCAGGGAAATTATCGTAAAGCCAATGCGGCTGTGGTTGAAAAAGTTGTCCCCAACTTAATGAAGCTGCTGGATAATCTTGTCGTAGACACAGATCGACTTGTTTTACATGAAGATATGGTGCCGCCTGAAATTCTTATTGCGATGGGACTGAAAACCTGGATGGCAGAATTATTGGGTATTTTGATGCCAATTGTTGATTCTCATTCTGTTGAAAAATATATTGATATTGCAGAAAATGCCGGCATTCCGCCGGATGTTTGCAGTCTGCCCAAAACCACAATGGGGATTATGTTAAATAATGAAGTGCCGCCAGTCAAAGCGATACTGACATCAAATTCACCATGTGATGGAGGAATGGCATCCTATCAATTAATAAAGAATAAACTTGATATTCCTATGTTTCAATTGGACGTTCCCTATAATTTTTACAATGATCGGGCCACCGATTATTTTGCTAATGAACTGAAACGAATGATTGACTGGCTTGAACACCATACCCCCGGTAAAATGAACTGGGATCATTTATGTGCAATTTGTGAAGAACGTAATAAAATGGCTGCAAATGAGCTTGAGTTATGGGAAACCATTCGTCAACGCCCCGCCCCACTGGCTGCCGAAGCCATCTATTTGAGCCATTTATGGTGTTTCAATGTCACCCCGGGCGATCCCAGTGGCACCGAACTATTCAAATATCTTACAGAATTGGCCAATGATAATGTTCAAAAAAATATTGCTGCGGTTCCCAACGAAAAATATCGAACGGTGCTGTGGAACCCGCCATTACTTCACTTTATTGATCTGTTTTCCAGGGCAGAACAAGAATATGGATTAACATTGATAATCGACAGTATGTCATATAATAGACAACCTTTTATTGATACCAGTTCCAGAGATGCCATGCTCAAAGGCCTGGCACATATTATCATGACTGGACCAATGGCCAGGCATACCAGAGGACCAGCCCAAAACTACTTTGACGATATGTTTTACCTTTATACCTATTTTGATTTGGATATGATCTTTGTTGCCGGACATATCGGCTGTAAAAATACTGCTGCCTTAAATGGCATTTTACGCGAAAAATGCCGCAAAAAAGGAATTCCATTGTTAATTATTGACTACGATTTATCTGATCCGCGCGTTGTGTCTCATGATGGCATTATGGGACAACTGGATCGGTTCATGGAAAATATTATGAATAAATAAGAGGAAATAAAAATGTCAAGCAAACTATTTGCCGGCTGTGATGTGGGGTCCACAACAGGTAAGGCTGTGATAATTAATGATGATGGTATTCAGGGCACGGCTGTTTGCCAGAGCGAAATTGATCCAGAGGAAACAGCGAATCGAGTATTGAAAATTGCTATGAAATCAGTTGATCCAAAATTATCTCCCAAAGATATCACATACCTCATCGGTACCGGATATGGTCGTCGTGAAGTACCATTTGCCAGTGAGAATATTTCAGAAATTACCTGTCATGCTATGGGAGCATTTTCATGCCTGCCAGAGACACGTACCATTATTGATATTGGTGGTCAGGATGTCAAAGCTATTTCTGTTGGAACTAAGGGCGAAGTGCTTGATTTTGCTATGAACGATAAATGCGCTGCCGGTACCGGACGTTTTTTTGAAATGATGGCCAATATTTTTCGAATGGATATTGCGGAATTTTCAAATCTGTCATTACAATCTAAAAAGATCATTCCGGTAACATCACAATGCAGCGTTTTTGCCGAAACAGAGGTGATCACCCTGCTGGCCAAACGAAAAAATCCAGCAGACATTGCTGCAGGAATTCAAGCATCTGTGGCCAAACGATGCTTTACATTAATGAAGAAAACAGGCATTGAATCGCTTGTCACAATAACCGGCGGATGTTCTAAGAACAAAGGGCTTATTAAATCATTGGAAAAGAAGCTGCGTTTGCCCATTCAAAATCTGACTGTAGATCCTCAACTCATGGGGGCTTATGGTGCTGCGGTGCTGGCAATGAGAAAATATTCGCTCTGATTCATATGCCTTAACCATTTGATCTGTTTTCTCGCCATAACTGATATTGCGTTGTTTCCTTGTCAAGCAGGTAAAGACAAAACATGAAAATCCCAAAATCATCAAGTTGGCCCCATAATGGCACAAAGTCGGATATCAAATCAAATGGGTTGAGAATATATGCAAGCAATAATCCAATGGCAGCGAAAGCTTTCACTGGAAATATGTGATAATGACCATTTCGATAATCTCGCCAGAGATACTGCATTATTTTCAGGTTATCAATTGCCTGAGTGAACAGGCCCATCAATTTAAATGGACGTTTCATTTTTTTTATTCCTTTTTCAAGGCCCAAACAAACACGCTTCAATAAAGCATCCACCGCCGCTATCCCCGCCCTTCGATAATTCAGGCTCCGGTTCTGGTGTTGGATCTTTTTCAATATCAAAGCCGACAATTGTCAAATGTGTCATCATCAAATATACAACATTATTTACCTTTTCAAATTGAATATCTGTTTGTGTCAATCCAAAGAACCCATCTCCCCGCTCACCAATCAAAAATGATCTTGTGTCAGTTCCGGTTAAGTCATTATTTAATTCTTCATATTGCGACGATTCTTTATTGAGAATCAGCGGCACGTTGATTTCTGGTGGGGCTTCATTGTATATTTCACTCAATCGGCCATCTGGAAAAATGGGGTTGTATCGAACCCGCGCGCCTGCAAATTTTCCCTCGGCCATTTCAAAGGACACCATTGCACCACTTCCGGCACTCTGAGCAAAACTATAATGATGAATAATCACACTGAGTTTTTGTCCGGGTTCGGGATGCAAGTCTTTATCAGTAGATGTTGACAGGATGCGATATCTATCATCTGATTCTTTGTACATCATTTGACCGGATGTTTCTGATGTGCTGTTGTCAATAAATAAATAGTCCAATGGAATGGGAGGGATGTGGATATCTAATGTTTGTTCTTCTCCCAATGTATTTTCTATTTGAATACTCAGCGTGGTGCCAATGAGCGGATAAAAGGTTTTATGCGCATTGGAAATGCTTTCTGCGTCACCATATTGTTGTTCCAGACTTTTTTGATCTTCAGAACGATTATTGATTTCACTGGTTTCTGATCCATAATCAATGTATGTCATTGCATAGTCTTCTACCTTGTTGTTCCCATGAAAAAATTCAAAATAAAGTGCGTAGTGACTGTCATCATCTATGACGATAGGTGTCATGCCAGGATTGCTCTTTTTCCATTGGTATGACACTGACTGATTCGTATTACTGGCTATCGTTGAATTGTTTAAGGTGATTGTTATGCCATCAGTAAAATTTTCAGGATGAAAGCGCATGTCAAGTCCTTCATCAGTCCGCTGATATGATACACCGACGAATGGTGCCTCAGGTGTAAATGAGGATTGGGTCAGTGGTGCCTGAATTTGCATATCGGGTTCAAAATGAATCAGTTTTTGATCGTTATATTCACATTCATGGGGATCGTAGTTATCGGCAATGATCAATATTCGGTAATTTCCCTGGCCCAGCAAGACAGATAATGTCTGAATATTGTTTTGTCCCTGTCTGACAATCAGGCCATTTGCGGCATTAATGACTTTGTATGCATAGGGATCCCCATTCTGGTAATCCCCGGTCAAATTGATTGTCAATTGCGTTTCTGATTTGCGAATCAGTGCCGCCTCAATGGTCTTATCTTTGTCCAGATATATTGCAGCGGATTGATAGGGTTCATAATTGTCTCCCTGTACACTGAATTTATAAATACCGGCAATCCACCTGGTTGAAATAAGGGGCGTTGATGTTGAAATTGTTTGCAGTATTTTATCTGTGTTGGCATCCCGAATGTTCACTGTTACAGATTCATCTGCAATGTAGTCCCCCTGTAAGTTAATGGCTAAACGAAATACATCCGGGTTATTTTTTACAGTAATGGGGATCGCCATATCAGCCATCAAATCGAATGGATGAGCTAGGGATTGATATTGATCGCCTGAAAAATGAAACGAATATTCATTTTCAGGCAGAAATAAGGATATTTGCTTTGTATTGACCTGATCCTTTTTAACAATCACATTGGACTGTGTGTTGACGATGCTGTAACCATATGAATCGCCTTCCAGATAATCTCCCATAATTGTTATATTTAATTGATGATACAATAAGGTACTATCGGCAATTTGGATTGTAACCAAACCCAGATTGGAGGTTTCGTAATTGTCGCTGACATGAAATGTCAACAAATCTTCTCCGGACATACCTGGATTTGGCGTGTAGAGAAATGTTCCCTGCGTCGGATTGGTAAGATTGGCATGACCTTTCCCCGGTTGTGTGACAATGGAATAAATCAATAAATCATTATCCGGATCACTGGCAAATAGTTGACCTGAAACCTGAACAACATCTTGCGGCACTTCCAGGGTTGAATCAAATGCAACCGGCCTGTCCTGGGTGCCCAAAATCACGATGGTAATGGTTTGCGGCTGGGATGTTCCTTCGCTGTCGCTGGCAGTGAAATATACGTAATCTTTGCCAAAATAGTCCTTGACCGGTGTATATATCAGATCCGGCAGCTTACCGGTAATTGTGCCATGATGTGTCGTTTCATAGATTGCGTATGTAATGGGGTCATTTTCCAAATCAGTTGCACTTAATTGAAATTCTTTTGATTGATCTTCGAACATGTTCACTGTTTGCGCAATGGGGCGCGGAACATCATTTGATGGCGCAATCGTGATCTGAATTGTCCTGGAAACAAAACTGTTTTCAAATCCATCAGATACCTGAATGGTAAATGAATCATCTCCATTATAGTCAGAAAAGGGGTGATAATGGATCCATTGGCCAACCCATTGTATGTTGGCATGATCCGGGGCATCTGTCACTGATGTAATTAATTGATCCGAGGGGGTTTCCGGATCAAAGATTTCAACCTGAAGTTGATAATCCTGATCTTCAGTAATGATAAATGAATCCTGCACAGTAATGGAAGGTGGATCATTCACTGGTTTAATAAATATTGTCCTGCTTACACTGCTGGAATCTGATGCTGCTTTGAAATAAAAAACATCATATCCAAATTCATTTTCATTGGGACGATATACATAATGTCCTTCCGCTTGTGTAATGATACCTTTCTCAGGCATTTGTACAACACTCACCTGTTCGGGTAATTCGATGTCAATGGTTTCATCCTCAGTTAAAATGATATCGACCTGATGTATACCAATCCATATTTGAATGGTTGCTGTTTTTGAATTCACAAGGCCATCAAAGGCATTGACAGTTAACGTATCTACTCCCAGAAATCCGGCAACAGGTTCATAATTGATTCCCGCACCATCAATGCTGGCACTGCCATGCTCTGGCATTGTTATGATATTATAGTTTAATGCATCATTGTCTGCATCTTCAGCCATTAAGATGATATGGGCCTGTTGATCCTGTTCTATTTCAATATTCTGGCTTTCAATAACCGGCATATCGTTAACAGGTGTAATCCATACAGAAACATTCGCAATTTCAGAATGTTGTACCCCATCACTCAATTCATAAGTAAAATTATCATCACCAGAAATATTGGCATGGGGCATGTAGACAAACTTACCTGTGTCCGGATTTAATAATTCAACAGTGCCTTTTTGCGGGGATGTCACAATTGAATAAGTTAATGATGATGAATCAACATCAAAGCCATGTAATAAATCTGAAAAGCTGGAATCCTCGTCCAGTTGAATTAAAAAGGGCTGTGCAACCGGGGCATCATTTATTGCATGAATATCTATAATAACCTGTGTGCTGATTGATTGGGCACCATGAGCATCCTGAACCTTAAATGTAAACTGATCCTGGCCTGAAGTATTTTCAAAGGGTGTGTACGAAAAATGGCCTGTCTGTGCAAGATCAATATGTCCCAATTGTGGAGAATCTACTATATTAAATTGAAGTTGATCGATGTCAATGTCATGGGCAATTAACATGGCATCAAAGGGGATATCTTCATCAGTTTCAAATTGGGCAGGTTGTGCTGTCGGCGAATCGTTTACCGGTGCAATGGTAATGCTTACCTGTCCCACATTGGATTGTGACAGGGCATCCATGACCTGAAATTGAACCATATCGACACCATAAGCGTTTGTAAATGGGGTGTAGGTAAATTCCCCTGTTGAAGAATTGCTCAGGGTTGCTTCTCCCAATTGGCCATTCTGAATAATCTCGAATGTCAATGCATCCTGATCAATATCATTGGCTAAAAAATTACTGACAGCATGTTGATCTTCAATTACATCCAGTAACGAATTCAGTGCAATGGGGGCATCGTTTTGCGGTAAAATGTTGATCTGAATCAGACCGATATTTGATGTCAATACGCCATCACTGGCAGTAAAACCAAATGCATCCGGGCCATGATAGTTTTCATTCGGTAAATATATCACTGATGGCAATGTTCCTGATAGACTGCCATGACTGGGAAAGGTGGCAATGGTATATGAAATGGAATCATTATCCGGGTCCATGGCTTGAAGGAATATTTCCATGGATTGATCTTCAAGACCATCCTGCATGCGATTAGTGGCAATGGGTGCTTTATTCACCTTGCCAACATGTATATCAATGGTAAGACGTGTGGTCACATAGCCATCAAAAGCATCCACCCAAAACGAATCCTTACCACTATAGCTGGGATAAGGTGAATAAACAATCTGAGAGGCATTGCCGGTAACTGAACCATGTGCGGGTTGCTCCCATGAAACTTGTAATTCGTCATCATCAACATCTACAATATTTATATCAATAACCAGGGGCACATTTTCATTGGTTTGAAGTGGTGGTGCGGGGTTGATTATTGCAGCAAGCGGTGCATCATTTACTGGAGATATGTATACAACAAATGTTTTTTCCTGATCATTGATTTTATAAGTAAATGTATCCTTTCCAAAAAAATTATCAATGGGCCGATAAATCACATTGGGCGGTGTGCCGATCAATTCGCCAAATTGCGGTGGGGTATCCATAACAACGTATACTGGCAAATCAATGGACAAATCATGATCCTCTGTACCAATGGCATCTGGTGGTGACAATATATTGAATTTGATAATGCCGGTCGCACTTTTTCCCTCATTATCATGAACCGCAAAGGTCAGTTGATCCAGCCCGATGTAATTATTGTTGGGTTGGTAGGTTATTGAAGGTGGTTTACCGGTCGCGTATCCATGCCTTGGCGTTTCAATCAATTCATAGGTAAATCCGGCTGCCGGGCTGTCGATATCGTAAGCAGTCAGGGTAATTGTCATTGAAGCATTGGCAAAAATATCAATTTGTTGTTGTAAGGCTACCGGCGGATCGTTTACAGGTTTGATCGTCACTGTTACTGTTGCAGCCTGTGCCTCAGATTGATTATCTGTAACTGAATAGACAAAGTAATCATCACCCGATACATCCGGTTTGGGCGTATAGATGACTGTTCCTTTAATCGGGTCAGTAATTGTTGAATTGCCATTTTGTCCGGTTAACAGCATCTGGAAAAATAATGGGTCATTTTCAGGATCATTGACTGATAATACAATGGTGTATGGGGTGTCTTCTTCAATTGTCAGGTGTTGACTTTCAATGACAGGCGGATCATTTTCATTATTGATGATGATTTGAATGGTTGCTGTATTGGAATCCAAATGCCCATCAGTGACTTTAAATGTAAATTCATCACGACCCACAACGTTATCAAAGGGGCGAAAAACGCAGTATCCCTTTTCCGCATCTGTCAGGGTGATGAGACCCTTTTCCGGCAGACTCAAAATTTCATATGTAATGCTGTCATGATCAACATCGGTGGCAGTCAGTGTATAAAGTGTCGCCATATCCTCTTTTGCTGACAGGGTTTCTGAATGCGCCTCGGGTGCATCGTTAACAGGCAGGATGTTAAAATCAATCGTTGCTGTTTCAGAGGATACCAGACCATCATTTGCCATGTATTGAAAGGTATCTGTACCATTGTAATTGTTTGATGGCTGATAGACATAGTCTCCGGTTTCTGTATTTAAATTGATAGAGCCATGTATGGGTTGACTGCTAATTGCAAATGTAATGGTATCATTGTCATTTGGATCTGAGGCAATCAGTTTGCCATTGAAACGTTGATCTTCGTTTAATGTTTCTGTGGCTGAATTTACTTGCGGCGGATAATTCAGTCGTCGGAAGATTGCAAATATTTTGTGATTGGCATCAATATTTTCAAGTTTATATGAGTTATCAGATATGGTGACTGGCGTATCATCTACCAGTACCTGATCAATCTGGTAACCATCATCAGGCGAAATCTGAAAAACTTTTTCGCCCATGCCAGACACTGAAATTGTCCCTTTGGGCGATATTGAACCATTGGCACCAGATAAGGCAATAATTTCATATTGTGCTGTTTGAAACTGCACATATAGCGTATGATTGCCATCAATATTGTAAAACGTATATCGATTTCCCTGAATGGGTGTTTCAATATCATCAACCCACAGTTTTGATACGCCATAGCCAGGAGAAGGCACAAAAGTAAAGGATTGCGATTTTCCATTAAATACAGATGCTGTTTTTGGTTCCACATTCCCATTACTTCCAGCAGTTGCAGAAATTGTATATGCCGGTTTAAAATGTGCAGTTAAATGAATATCTTCCTGGATATGTTCCAGTTGATACGTCTGGCCTGTAATTGCATGGGGTGTGCCATCAACAGTAATATGGGAGAGGGCAAAACCGCTAACTGCTTGAAATTCTAATTCAAGTGAATGATCATGTTCAACCGCGACGGGTCCGGCAGGAATAACAATGCCATTGTCAGAACTTGAAATATACACCATATGCGCAATAGGCCCAAAGGTGACAGATAGCGTATGATCATCAGTAACCGGCGAAAAAATATATCCATTGCCCGCATATTGAACCGCCCGGTCATCCAATGTCATGCGTGACACCTGATATCCATCATTGGGCGTAATCTCGATTACAGGGCTGTCCTTGTCATTGACAACAATTTGTGTCGGGGAAACGCTCCCATAGGCATTGGCTTTGATTGTAATGGTATGTTCATTTGTGCCAACATTCAGAATGGTATGTCCAAAGGTTTCTGACATATTTTTGGCTCTGTCCCGAAATCCCACGAATATTTTTTTTGAACCGCCTTCACCAGACAACTGCCATTGTTTACTGGTTTTTAATCTTTCCCATATGCCGCCGATTGAATAACTGACATTACTGATATACATTTCAGCAGCACCTGATGCCCCCAGTGACAGGCTGACATCGCGTGTCAGGGTGTCTGGCGGCAGGAAAACTGTGATATTGATTGGAGCCTGAGTATCAATCCGAAATGCAATGGAAATTGTGTCGCCAACACGTCCTTCTTTATCTACTGCAGCGACATGAAAATAATAAGAGACATCATCACCTTCAAGATCACGGCTGGTAATTTTTCGTGTTCTGACAGGCGGTTTTTCTAATGTATTGAATTCATTGATCGTATGGGCAGACTGCTGATTAAAAGAATAATAATATCCTTCAACATCATCACCATCCGGAGGGTCCCATGTCATGGCAACATTTGGACGATTGGTCACTTCAGATGGAATGGCACTGGCCATATTGCGAAGCCGATTATTTACTGTTACATAAGGATGCGTCAAACATCGCAAGTCACGTACCGGTCCAGGTCCTTTTTTATGTGTTATTGCAGGTCGTTTGTTTCTTGAACGTCCGGTCAGAATAATGTTGACATCCTCACCTGCTGCAAATAATTTTCCATCGCTTTCATAATCAACCAGACGTCCGGATGCTGCAACCCAGGCATCAATTACAGGTTCAGTAGCGGCTTCCCATGCTTTTACATTAATTCGATATCCAGCTTCAGGATTCAATCCAGAAACATGAAATTCATTGTTTTCAATGCGGGTGCTTTGAATGAACCGGCTGTTTTCATCAAAAATTTTCAAAATGAAATTCAGATCCAGCGTATTATCAATTTTTCCAGACAATTCATATTGTGGATTGCTTTCCATCAGCAAATCAACACGTGTGCCCACACGGAGACCGCCTCGGTTCTGAATGGGATAGCCCATTGCAGTAACATCCAGTTGATAATCATTAACCTGTAAGCCATTGGTGTCATAAGTTCTCAAATTGCAGACCTCAAATTGTCCATTAATATCAGATTGTGCGGTTCCTATATAATCCGGGGCACTGTCGTAAGCTTTGGAAAATACAGACACAGTGGCATCAGAAACTGGACTGCCAGTTTCAGAACTGTTTAATTCGCCATAAATACATCCACTGGCAGGCATGTCAAAATTGAGCTGAGTATGGGGGGATTGGCCGCTGTATTCCTGATCCAGATACAATTGATGCTGCACTACAATGCGGTAATCTCTTGCCAGGGGTGCATTGGTAATTGTATATACGCCGGCTGAATTACTTTGAGTTGTTTGAAAAAAACCTGTCTGTTCAGAAAATACTGTAATTTCAGCATCTGAAATGGCATCTCTGGAATAATCATCACGAATTATTCCACCAAAGTCTGATGCGGTTTTCAATGTAATTTGAAAAAAGTTGGGATTGGGGATATCGATTTGCGTGGCACGATAATACGCATATGGCATATCTGATTTTGGCCATACCCAGAGAATATAATTTGATCCCTTTGGAAGGCCCTGAAGCGTAAAATAGCCTTCGATGTCAGTTTGTGCCCGATCATAATGGTTTGAATTATCACTGGCTTGAATTTCTACAACCACCTGTTGTAAGGGCTGATTCATTGAATTGACAATCTGACCATTAATTTCAAAAGCATCCTGTGCTTGAAGGACAAAGTTGACCTGTGTATCCCCTGCTGAAATATTCTGATGAGACAAACTGGTGTGAAAATCATCATCCTTATTGCTGCCTGTTGCGGTCACAATGTAATCTGTTGATTGAAGTACCCCCTCAATTTCATAGTATCCTGATTCATTGGAATAGGTGCTGGCACCAAAGTTCAACGATTTTGAATGACAGGTTACAAATACATTGGCCAATGCATTGCCTTTTTCACTTTTAATTGATCCAGATATGGTGTGAAGATCGCTTATTGAGAATGTAATATTGGAAATGCTGCCATCAGCAACAGATAATGCTGTACTTTCTGATGCATCTCTTACAGTTTTATCTGGATGATAGTAAAATACACCCACATCCTGAATATGGGCAGACAATATATAATCTGAAATGCTCAGACCATCAATGATGAAGCTTCCATCAGAAGCAGGAATGGTTTCCGCCTGGACATCAAGATTGATGGCAGTGGCAAAAATGTGAATATCATGACCTGTCATCACTGAAATCTGCCCCGCAATTGAGGAACCGGGAGACATCTCAAAATTAATGCCTTCGGCATCACCAGACATTGTGTTGACAGGTTTTGCCTGATCAATACTCAGGGCATCAGGATAATACATATCGACGCAGGTGTTTGAAGATATCATAATTAAATAATCATTGGCAGGAATCAAGCCTTCAATTGCATACTGTTTGATCATATCATCATGATACACAAAGGAAATTGTTTTTTCATGATGACCCGATTCTGAACGTGCAGTAATACGAACAGTTTCACCATTGGCAAAGGTAGAATAAAATTGAACAATGCCCGTAATTTTTCGACTGGCTTTTTCAGGCAGATGGAACACAATATTGTCCGCATTCCCTTCAAGTAAATCAATGCTCTGAGCGGTTTCAATCCCTGGCTGATCAGGATAAAAGGTTTGCGGATAATCATTTCCATAGACATACAGAATATAATCACTGGCAGATTGCAGTTGATCAATTGTAAAAGGCAGAGCGGCATCTGTGCCTTCCAGTTTTAAAGATTTCTCAACACCCAGATTCAAAGACATGGCTTTAATCCAAAGAATGTCGCCTTTGTCAACTCCATAAATCACACCAGAAATTTTTCGGTCCGGAGGCTGCAAGACAAAATCCAGATAAGTTGTTTGACGTACAAGTGTGACAGCCCTTGTAATAGTTTGATAGTCTTTGCCAGATACGTTTACAGTATATATTCCAGGCGGCAATCCGGATATTTCATATTGATATGCTCCCATGTCTTGTGAAAACATGCGTCCCCAGCCACCAGTGATTTCAGAAAATGCGTCAACTTTAATGCCATATACAGGTACATGATCATCCATAATTTGGCCACGAATGCGGTATCCGGGAAGCAATATTAAATTGCGGTTTATTTCTGATGGCTGAACAGATCCCGCATATTTTCGATTATAAACAGAATCATTGTCAATATCGGTATCGCCATTGTCTGCATAGTAAACAGGCATGTTATCATTGAACTGGGCCTTGATCTGATAATCAGAAATCGCATCATCCAGTCCCCACATGACATAATGGCCCAGTGCGTCAGTTTTACATTGCCCGACAAAATTGGTGATGTCGGAACGAATGGTTACCAGTACGCCTTCAGGTGCTTTTGTGGTTTTTGTGCCAACAAAAATATCTCCTTGAATGAATGCACCGCTGTTGAGCTGAAAATCAATTTGGGTGTCTGTAATGGTGCATGCATTGACTGCTGTGGCGTTTTCAGATGTATCGGCCTGATTGTAATACTGAACAATATAGTTTGATTTTGACGCACTGATCACATAATCAGGTGCCGGTGTCAGGATCAATGTGTAATTGCCGCTGTGATCACTCGCAGCACTTGCGGTTTTATGCCAGGGATCATGTGATGATACAGCCTGTATCAACACATTTGCTATGGGTTCACCATAAATATCTGTAATTTGACCATTTATGGCAACCTGATTGGCCAGTTGAAAATCAACATCTGACCTGTTACTTGCAACTGACGACACAGACTGATAGACATAATCATCAGAAATAATTTCAACAAGATAACCTTCAGTGGCCGCATCAATTTCAGATACAGGTGCCAGGTTTTTTAATACATAAGCCCCCGAACTATCTGTAGTTGTAGAGCTTCCGATACGCAGGTTTGGCGACCATGCATGGACAGTCATACCAGTAACAGGTTTGCCATTGATAGACACATGGCCTGAAATACTGTCACCACTGTCTGGATCAAATACAATATCAATATGTTTTAGAAGTGGTGTTGTGGGGAGTAACCATTTTGCCAGATTGGCTGAGGTGGTACTTGATGTTGGCGAATCAATTCCTGGTGTCTGATTGTCAGTCAGGTTAAAAAAGAAATCGGTTTCAAAATTATCTGAATGTGCAGAAATGCGATAGTGACGATCCGGATATAATCCGATGATTTGATAATAGCCATCTGCGTCAGTTGTTGCACTTGTGCTGTGACTGTTATCACGAGCGGTAGCATGGACGTCAATATTGGCAATACCATCCATTCTGTCATGAACCTGACCTGTAAAACCTTCAACAGGCATTTTGGGCATAAATAAATCAATTCCTGTCAGATCATTTGCAAGGACAATCACCCGGTTGGCATTCTGCATGCTTTGCTGATTGATATAGTAAAGCCCTTGATAGGTGGTGTCATTGGCAGGCGGCCATGCAGCAACAATCAGATCAGCGGCAACCGGCAGGCCGCCGACTTCGTATAATCCATTGTCATCACTGATTGCTGTTCCCTGAAGGCGATCATTTTGCCATACCTTGATTTGAAAGCCAGACAGCGGCAAGTCGGGCTGTTCCAGATCATAAATATGTCCACTGATTGAGCGGGTTTCATGTTTTACAAACTGTGCGACGATTTGATGGTCGCCATCTGCAAGCATGGGATAACTGCGAACAGGGCCAAAATCAATATTATCCACAAATACAGATTCAATGAGATAATCGGGGTCTGGGGTGATCTCAAAAGAAATGAACTCGCCCGCCACTACAGTCATTTCGCCACCTGGCGAAATTGTACCACCTGTATTTGATGTGGCCTGAATGGTATACTTTGGGAGAATCTCAAAAAGGACATGAATGGCGGCATCAGCCTGCAAATCGGGAAAAATATAATTTGTTACCGGCCCAATGGAGGTCTCGTTTACCTGAACATCTGTAATTTTATATTCAGTTGAGGGAATAATAATAAATTCGGGGTAATCACCTTCAAGAAACGCCAATGTCCCTGATGGCGTGATTATTCCTCCCTCATCAGCAGTTGCAACAATGGTATGACGCGGACGCATCATAAAAGAGGCAGAAATGTCATGATCTGTCTGAATGTCCCAGAAAGTAAAGCGATCAACAGGCCCCTGTGAAACCTGATCCACAATTACATCAGCAATGGTATAGCCATCATTGGGTAAAATAACAAATGTTTGATCATGGCCTTTGTTGACCTGCATCTGGCCTGATGGTGTAATGCTGCCATTTAAATTTGCTGTGGCTGTTAACTGGAATCGTCGAAAGCTGGCAAGAATGGTATGAGATTGTGTGACATTCCAAAACACGTGGATATTATTTGGGGCAATGGGGGAACCATCAACAACCAGTGTATCAATCACATAACCATCATCCGGGGTAATCACAATGCTTTGATCCTCACCTTTTGGCACATAGATCTGGTCTGTGGGAGAGATGGAACCATTTTCTAATGCACTGGCCTGAATAATCAGCATGGGCTCAAACACGGCTTCAATGGTATGAGATGCGGCAAGATCTTCAAAAACAAACGTATCCAGTTTACCCAGGTTTTTATCATCCACTTTCACATTTTGAATGGTATAGCCCATATCTGGCTGAATCTGAAATTCCTGACTACCGCCCTCGGCCACAACAACCGCACCAGAGGGATAAATGTTTCCATTATCGCCGGCCACAGCCTGAACAATAATTCGGGCCGGTTCAAATTGAACATTGATTGTATGATTCTGGTCAATATTTTCAAAATAATACTGATTGATTGCGCCAAGATCTTCGCCATCGACCGCAACTGATGCCACGCGAAAGCCATGATCCGGATTGAACTCAAAAAATTGAAAATTGCCGGGTGCGACGGCGATGTTTCCTTCTGGCACAATGCTGCCATAAGGCCCGCTGGTTGCCTCAATTGTAAAGATATCCCGCACAAAGATGGCTTCAATGGTGTGCCCGCTCTGGATATTGAAAAAGGTATATTTTTCAATTGGGCCATGAGATATACCATCAACCAGAACATCAGACACGCGATATCCATCATCAGGAACCATTTCAAATTTTTTGAATGTGCCGGTTTCAACCTTAATCGTCCCTGAGGGTACAATGGCACCATTGTCGCTTGATGCTGCCATGATCACCATTTTGGGACGGAATGTCGCATGAATGCGATGATGATCAGCGATATTCCAAAATGTAAAATGGGCTACCGGATCGATATACGCGCCATTCACTTGAACTTTATCAATAACATAACCAGGATCAGGCGCGATTTCAAAGGACTGATTATCATTTAAATAAGCACTGATCCACCCATTTGGTGTAATGCTGCCATTTTCATCACATGATGCCTGAATATGAAAGTCGCCTAGCATAAAATTGACAGTCACGACAACATTGTCATTCAGATTTTTCAGTAATAAATCATTCATGGGGCCTTTGGACTGGCCATTAATGAGAACATCTGCCACGTGATGATTGGCACCGGGAGAAAATGCGAATTGAACATCATCCCCGGCATTGACATTAATTGGACCTTCAGGTTCAACAGTACCATCGCCATCAATGGTAACAGACACCTGAATTTTTGGACGTGCAGTAAAATCTGCATGGATGGAATGATTATCGATAATATCAACAAAATCATAGGTATCTTTTGGGCCAATAGAAATGCCATCAATAATGATATCAGATAAAAAGTAGCCTGTGCTGGCCAAAAAAGAAAAGCGGATCGAATCACCTTCGCGCAAATAAACGTCTTCATTGGGGCTGATATTCCCGCCTGCTGATGCAGACACAGTAATAATAAAATTTTTAATTTCGTTTTTCACAAATATTTTGACAGTATCCTGTGCAGAAACATTGTTGGAATTGAACACAGTCAGTTGAAATACAAGGTATGCACCAAAAATTGAGACCTCAGGCGCAATGAATTGGGGGGTTATAGACGCTGAATCATCCAGTTCAACATTCGGGCCGCTCAGTTGAATCCATTGATATTTAACAATTGCATTGGCAGGATCGTATGATAAAGAGGCATCAAGGCTGACATTGTCGCCTTCAACAGTGGATTGATCAAGCCCTGCATTGGCAACCAGTGTATAATTCAGACGTCTGGTCAGCATGTCTTCGGCATTGGTGCGTACCTGAAATGATTGGCCATTACCCACTGTACCCGGCACGGGCTGACCAATAAGCACACGCATATCTACTGTTTCGCCTGTACCAAAACCGCTGCCAGCAGAGGTCATGCGGTTGGGGATTTGTTTGTTAAAGTCCTGACCTGAACAGGGCGTTGCCATGATCAGAAACAGCCACAGGAGAACGATTTTTTTTGATATGTATGACATGATTATGCCTCTTTAATAAGGAAGGCTCTGTAAATAATAATAGATTTTTATAGCTTTTCCGGCTTTGTTAGTTATTCTCAGAACATTCCTAAATTTATTATTTTTTCAATAGAGGGATTTATAACATTCGCCATTCATAAACGATCATCAATGCTTTACTGTAAAGGCTTAATAGTAATCAAATCGAAATCGAATTGATTTGTTAATCGACAAAAAATGGGTTTTTCTTGACTGATCTTTAACAGTTAGGCTAGAATTTTCAAAAACTTATTGACGCAGAGTAAAGATTATCAATAATCTTATAAAATTTTTTCCAAAATATGTA
>Ga0272440_1000120_pt1 | contig 63594 bp, 42 predicted proteins | sample SSMMMBAug17_FD_192440 | JGI IMG/M metagenome (GOLD analysis project Ga0272440, IMG submission 192440) | Marine sediment archaeal communities from Little Sippewissett salt marsh, Falmouth, MA, United States - SSM-MMB-Aug17 | ecosystem: Environmental > Aquatic > Marine > Wetlands > Sediment ... | reverse complement strand
CCAGGGCGTTGCCCTGGGCTGGTATGTAACGCCCTTTCAGGGCTAAGAAAATGCCCCTTTTTTTGAAATGCGCCCCAAATGTAGTAGCGTAATTAAATATAAAATTTTTAACGATTCTTATCGCTGGTGTTTATGTCAAATATAAACCAAAATATCCCATTGCTAATTTCAGGTCTAATTATTTTTATCCTTTCATCAGTTCAAGCGTCCGAAATAATTACATTAAAGATGGCATTGAAAATAGCATGCGAAAAAAATCCCTTACTGAGTGTTTCACGCAGTGACCTTCAATCAGCAAGTGCCAGGGTGATCCAGGCAAAGGCGGCCTATTATCCTCAATTAAACGCTTCAATTAGAACAAACCGAAATTGGCGTGAGTTGAACAACAATTCAAGTATGAACAACAATAATGAAATCACTGACAATTATGCTATTGAGCTGTCTGTCAGCCAACATCTCTTTGATTTTGGAAAAACCTCAGCTCAAGTGGAAAGCAGTCAGCAGACCTTAAGGGCATTTGAAAAAAGTTATGAAATTGTAGAAAAAACACTGGTTAGAGATGTCAAACAAGCATTTTTCGAGGTGCTTAAACAGAAACAGTTGGTGATTGTTGCTAAGGAAAACCTGGAATTTCGCAATCAACAATTGAAGCAGGCCTGTGCCTTATATCAAAAAGGTTTACGCCCCAAGATTGATCTGACCCGAGGGGAGGTGGACGTATCTCAGGCAAAGCTTAATTTAGTCATTGTTGAGTATGGTCAAAAGGACGCAATAATTGCGTTTGAAAAGCTTTTAGGTGCCTCACCTGCTTCTGAAGGATATTCTTTGCTTGAAGCCTCTAATTCTTCAGCCATTACCACTACTCTATCTCTGGATGATTTGATACAAACCGCTATTGAAAATAACCCTGAAATTGACAGTCTCAAAGCACAATCCAAAGCTGCCGAAGCCGCTCTTTTTTCTGCCAGACGCAACGCTTATCCTGGCCTTAATGCAAACTGTTCTTATATCTATGATGGAGATTCTCTTCCCCTTGACGATCAGCATTGGAAGGTTGGAATTTATTTGAATTGGCCACTTTTCACTGGTTTTAGACAAACCGGACAGGTGAATGAAACAAAATCAAATTTAAACAAACTGAATGCCATGTTAGAACATCTTAAGCTTTCTATTAAACAGGCAGTCAGTAAGGCCTATTTTAAGTTGAAAACAAATCAGGAAACCATCACCAATGCCGAGATTTCTCTCACCCAGGCCAGTGAAAATCTGGCTATTGCCCAGGGGCGTTACAGAGCTGGAATCAGTGATGCTATCGAATTGAATGCTGCTCAGGTTTTATATACCGAATCACGCAGTACACTAATTCGAGCAACATTTGAGCGCCACAAGGCATTGGCTGAATTGGAATTTGCGGTGGGTGTCAATTATTTTGAGTGTAAGCCAAATTGCCGGTAAACCCAAACCAGGCCTATGAGCAAAAGGATAATGTCAAATGAAAAAAATTTGTTTGAGCTTGATTCTTATCGCTTTATTGATAGTGATCTGGATCTGGGGATGGGAGCGCTTGTTTGTGCCTGAAAATGCAAAACCCCAATTCCAATTCACCAAAATTGAAAAAAGAGACATGATCAATACAGTGTCTGCCACAGGTTCTTTAAGTGCAGTTATCACTGTTGAAGTCAGTTCTGAGGTGTCTGGTCAGATGAAGGAAGTGCTGGTAGATTACAATTCACAGGTTGCCACCAATGAGATTATTGCCCGAATTGACCCGGAAAGCTACGCGACCCTGGTACGTCAGGCTGAAGCAGAACTTGATATTGCAAAGGCCAAACTGAATATTTTGCATAAAGAAATTATGCGCTATCAAGCAGACCTGGAAAATGCCAAAGCCAATCTTGCAGCCTCACAGGCCCTTGTTAAAAAAGCCAATGTGATCACAGAGAATGCCAGATTAACCATGAATCGGCAGCAGTCTCTTCTTGATCAGGATTTTGTTGCAAGAAACGACTATGACATTGCCAAAACTGCCTTTGAGGAAGCATCTGCCCAATTGGAACAGGTTATCGCTCAAGAGAAGGCTGCTAAAAGCAATGTCACCGCCAGAAGAATATCTCTTGAAATTGCCAGAGCTGGTATCAAAGAGGCTGAAGCAAATGTTCGTCTAAAAGAGGCGTCACTGGATAAACGCAAAGTGGATTTGGAGAACACGATCATTCGGTCTCCGGTAAATGGCGTTGTCATAGATCGCAGTGTTGATGTTGGACAGACAGTGGCTGTCAGCCTGTCAGCGCCCACTCTTTTTACTATTGCTCAAGACTTACATAAAATGCAGGTGTCTACTTCTGTGGATGAGGCAGATATTGGGCGTATCAAGATGGGACAATCCGCCCGGTTCACTGTGGATGCCTTTGGGTCGAAGAAATTTTGGGGCGAAGTCAGTCAGATTCGTAAGCTAGGTAAAACAGTTCAAAATGTGGTTACTTACGAAGTCATCATCTCGGCAGAAAATCCCAAACTGCGGCTGATGCCTGGCATGACTGCTGATGTTTCCATTGAATTGAAAAAAAAATCCCAGGTGCTGACAGTTGTGAATAAAGCCCTGAGATTTACGCCGCCAGATTCCCAATTGTCACAATTAACCACTGCCCGGTCTTCTGATCGCCTTGGTCAGCATGGAGACATTTCTGACCTTAAAGGCAGTGGACGTCGAGATCCAATTGCCAGGATAAATAAATATACCAAACAATTAAACTTATCTGAATCTCAGCAGGAGGCGCTTAAAAATGTATTCCAGGAAATGAGCCAAAAAATGAGGACTTCCAGAAACACTGCATTGCCCCGAGGGGGCATGAGAGCTGTTCGTGAAAAACTTCGCAAAGCATCGCAAGTTGCCATCATGCAAATATTAAATCCTGAGCAGCGAGATCTTTTTGATGAAATGATTGAACAGGGACAACCCAAACGCGGCACCTTATGGCAATTGGATGATACCGGGCAGCTAAAGCCAATCCATGTTATTTTGGGATTGAGTGATTCCGCTCACACAGAAATATCCGGTCGGGGAATCGTAGCCGGCATGCAGGTCATTAAAGGAATTGAGTGACATTATACTAAAAGAGGAAGAAAAGATGGCACAGGCATTAATTCAAACCATTGATTTGAAGAAAAAGTATATCATGGGCAACGAGGTGGTCCATGCATTGCGGGGGGTATCCATAGGTGTTGACCCCGGTGAATTCCTGGCTGTTATGGGGCCTTCAGGATCAGGCAAGTCCACCTTTATGAACGTATTGGGATGTCTGGATATGCCCACAGATGGAGAATATCTGCTTGAAGGTGTGGCGGTGTCATCTTTATCAGCCGATGAACGCGCACATATTCGGAACCAGCGCATTGGATTTGTATTTCAGAGTTTCAATCTGCTGGCTCGCACAAGCGCTCTTGAAAATGTTGTGTTACCCTTGCACTACAATGATTTTCCCCGAAAAAATCGCCAAAGACGCGCCAAAGAAATGCTGGATCGGGTCGGTTTAGGTGACCGATTAGATCATTATCCTTCCCAGCTTTCAGGTGGTCAGCAGCAACGAGTGGCCATTGCCCGAGCACTGGTTTGCAATCCAGCCATTATTTTGGCAGACGAACCTACTGGCGCCCTGGATACCCACACAGGTATGGAAGTGATGTCTATTTTTCAAGAGCTTAATCAGCAAGGTATGACTGTGGTTATTGTTACCCATGAGGATGAAATTGCTCAATATGCCAGACGCTGTTTGATGTTTAGGGATGGCTCCCTTGTTACTATTGATAATGTCTTTTAAAAGGTCAGATTTTTTGGGTATGCGCACACAACTATTACCATTGTAATGCTGGAAATTGATTACCCCAATCAAAGCGAATAGTATGTTTCAAGAATGGATCTTTTTCATATTGTTGAACAAGGGTGTATCGTTTATTGTTCATTTTTTTCGCCAATTGTTTGTCAATATTAAAGCGTTTGGATTTCAACCCCCAATAGGATATGGCTGAAGCTTCATAGTATTCAAAAGCATCCAGATACAATTGCGCTCTTTTTTTCTGCATGGATGTTTGTGCATACGCCACTGTTTTTTCTAGCAAATGCCGGCTTTTCTGGATATCACTCAACTGCGCCTGATCAAGATAAGTTGGTGACCAAAATGCCAGGTACATACTTTTATTATGATACCATTTTGTGTTGTCAATTGTCATCCAGAATGACTCCCAGAGACTGAAATATTGGCTCAAATATTTGGCTGCTTTTTTTCCCACACAACATGCATACCAGTTATTCAAGAGATCATCGGTATTTAACATTGGATTCCAGAATAGCTTGACTGCCAGATACAGCTTGGGACCTTCCCCCCAATTGGGATATGCCTCTGCATACACTGCGTTCACAGTGGATTTCAGCGCAAATTGATAGATATCAGCCATGTGATGAAAATACACCCGGGGTAACACATAAGGCGTCCCATAGAAATAATCGTAGAACCCTATATACTTCGATTTTTTCCGCCAGTCATTGATCCATTTTATTGCTTTTTGCTGAGATGCCGGATTGACCCAACGCAGTCTGTCTTCAGTTAAAAAAGGAATAATATGATTATTGAGCATAAAATTTTTTGGCGGCATTGCTACTTCCATATAAGCCAGTGTTCCAAATAGTCTATCTGAAAATTGTCCTGAAACTTTTTTTGCAACAATATTTGTCCAGGTGTAATATGCATTTGAGGCGTCTGGATAGTCCCAAATATTAAAGATGACAGGCTCAATATCAGCATTACAATATCCACTTGTTGCTGTAACAGCATCATTTGTTCCCAGTGAAAACGTATGCATGGTTGGGTTGTTTTTAAAATATTTGGTGATATGCTCAACAGCAATGGCCACTGACTCCTTTTCATGAAAACAAGGTTGCCATCCCACGCGGGGATATGATGTCATGTCTTTTTTTTGTGGATATAGGTGGGGATGAGTTTGTGAGTATGTGTCAACTGGAAAAATGGTGTGAAGGTTATGATGAAAGCTGATCCCCCCTTTTAAGCGCTGTCTATGCGCCCACTGTTTGGCGGTTGAGTGGGAGAGTCCACTCAATTGTCTGAATGAAAATGCTGGAATCTGAGCAATGCTTTTGCTTTTGATAATTAAAGATTGTCGCTTTGGAATATGTTCTCCTGTTTCCCCGGGAAACAGCCATCTGATCCCCACAAAACGTTCCAGAAATTCGTAAACGCCATATTCCGCCCCCAATGCTGAATTGCCATTAATCCATATATGATTTGCAGAAGACAAATCAATGCAGAATCCATCTTCATGTCTTAATTTTTCTATGTAAGGTCGTTTTGTTTTGCTTTTTTGAATGGTTAAATGGATACAAATGGGGTATGGCTTAAATGATATCAACTCATTTTTCAAAGGCAATTGTATATCTGTGCTTTTTTGAATGTATTTTTGTAGATCCGTGGCTGGCTTCAAAAGAAGATCATAATGCTTTTCAGAAATATCAATGGTTGCAAAGGCTTTTTTTTTGTCAACTAATTTGTAAACATTGGGTTGAGAAAAGGTGCTGGACTGAAACAAATTAAATAAAACCATGAAATAAATGCTACTTAAAATTAATTTGCCAGTTCTATTTGCATGATTCCATCTCCACATTAGAACAAAGCCCCATGTTTAAGCATATGAGACAATAGCGATAATGGACGATGGACACAATGAACGTAACATATATTGTATTTCGTCCATCGTGTCCATAAGGTCCATTATATCTATAATCAATCAGGATTATAACACAAATTACCACATTGAAGGCAGCGTTGTGTTTCTCTTAAAGCAACTTTTTCAGTCAAAACCTGATCAACTTCATCAAAGGATTTGATTCTTACTTTTGCGGATAATTCTTTCATTTCTGCCCGAGGTATCTTTTTAATCCCATCAAGTTGTTTTAAGCGCGTTCCTGGAATCAGTTTTTTAATCAGTGCTTCCTGGGGCACACTCACTTCCTGTTCGGTCACAAATTGATGAATGGAACGAGCGGCTCGTCTACCGCCACCAATAGCATCAACAACAAGCTGCGGTCCGGTTTGAGCATCACCAGCTGCAAATATGTAGGGTATATTGGATTGCAGGGTTCTGGGATTGACATCAAAAGTTTTCCATCGGGTGATTTCCAGATCTTTGGCTTCCTTTTCGTCTTTGAGAAAGCGAATATCTGGCTGTTGTCCAATGGCAGTAATAATTGTATCCAAAGGCAGCAAGGTTTCTGAACCTTCAATGGGAACTGGTCTGCGTCGGCCACTGGCATCAGGCTCGCCAAGTTCCATTTTCAGGTACTCCATGTGGGTAACCTTGCCCTGGTCATTGGCAACCACACGCACAGGGGCTGCCAGAAAAATAAACTGGATACCTTCATGTTCAGCCGCCTCAATTTCAACTTCATTGGCCGGCATTTCTGCACGAGTTCGGCGGTAAATAATATAAACTTCTTCCGCGCCCAGACGAATGGCATTTCTGACACAGTCTATGGCACTGTTTCCGCCACCAACAACACCGACCCGCCTGCCAATGGGAAGTGGATCATTATCGCCCAATCGGGAAAGAAAATTAATGCCTTTATAGCAGCCATCAAGATCTTCACCTTCAACCCGCAGAGCATAATCCACCCAGGCACCAATGCCCAGGAATATTGCATCAAAACCATCATTACGCAAAGAATCTATGGTAAAGTCCTTTCCCAGGCGCATGTTTGTTTTTGCAGTAACGCCCAGGTTGAGGATGCCTTCAATTTCCCAATCCAAAGTTTTCTTGGGCAGCCGATATTCTGGAATGCCATAACGCAGCATTCCACCCAGCTTGTTCATGGCTTCATAAATAACAGGACTGTGTCCCATTCTTGCCAGAAAGTAAGCACATGAAAGTCCTGCTGGTCCGCCTCCCACAATGGCAATGCGTTTACCAGTGGGTAAGGCCTGTGGAATGGGTAAGCGTGCCCCGGAATTCATTTCATAATCAGCCACAAATCGTTTGAGCTGATTGATTGACACTGCATCATCCTCAATAGCCCGACGACATTCTGTTTCACAAGGATGCGGACAGACGCGACCACAACTCAGCAACAAAGGATTGCGTTCACGAATGGTCGATACTGCGCCAGCATAATTACCTTCCTTGATTTGCCGGATGTATTTGGGAATATTGATTTCAGCCGGACATCCCTGACGACAGGGTGCCAGACATTCGGTTGAATCGTTGAGATGCAGGAGTCGTTCCGAGGGTGTTGTAATGCTGATAATGCCTTTTGGACAGGCCTTTTCGCAGGCCCCACATCCTACACATCGGTCATAGTCTACAATGGGAAGTCCTGAAGGGCCAATGGTAATGGCATCAAAAATACAGGATTTAACACAATCACCAAATCCCAGGCAGCCGATGTCACAGGTTTTGTATCCACCGGCAAGTGCATCAACTGCATGACAGCTCAAGGCGCCCATATATTGATACATATCTTCCGCACGAAAACCACCAGTACAGGTATTGTGAGAAGTCGGAGGCTCTGCAGCACCAACTTCCATCCCCATGACTTCAGCCACAGATTCAGCACAGTCCGGCCCACCAACAATACAGACAGTGGGAGTTGCTTTTCCAGCAACAATGGCTGCCGCTGCTGCTGAACATCCAGCGTAACCACATCCGCCACAATTGGCACCGGACAAACAATACTCTACTGCTGCAATTCGTGGGTCTTCATAAACGTAAAAAACACGTGATGCAAGGCTTAGTATGCCACCGCATGCCAGACCAAGCCCCATCATAAACAATATGGCTTCAGTCATAATTACACCATTCCTTTAAAACCCATGAAGGCCAATGCGATCAAGCCGGCTGTTACCAGACCAATGGATGTATCTTCCAGGGGTTTTGGCACACGTCCGAGAATAACGCGTTCACGAAGACCGGCAAACAAAATTAATGCCAGACCAAACCCCACTGCATAACTGAATGATGACACCAGGGTATGAAGAAAACTATATTCTTCTTTAATGTTGATCAGACATGCTCCCATAACCGCACAGTTGGTTGTGATCAAAGGTAAAAAGATTCCCAGGCCCGCATACAAGGCAGGAATGCTTTTTTTCAAGAACATTTCCACAAACTGTACCAATGATGCAATCACCAGAATGAATGCAATGGTTCGCAAATAATCCAGACCCAATCGGGTCAAAATATAATTATCTACCAGCCAGGTAATCAGTCCAGCCATGACCATGACAAATACAACAGCCATTGACATGCCCACAGCAGTTTCCATTTTTTTGGAGGTTCCCAGAAAAGGACAGTTCCCCAAAAATTGGGCCAGCAGAATGTTGTTTACAAAAATACAACTGATTGCCAGAACTATGATATCGCCCATTATTTTCTCCTATTATTTATCTATCGACTTAAGATTTTTGAGGAACCAGATTCATCAGGCAAAGCATTAATCCCAGGGCAATAAATGCGCCCGGGGCTTCAACCATAAATGTAAAAGGTCGATAGGCATCCCCCATAACTGGGATATTATACAAAAATGGCAATGACAGGGTGCCAGTGCCAATAATTTCCCGCACTGCACCCAAAAGGCCCAATGAAAGTGTGAATCCCAAACCCATTCCCAAACCATCGGCAAGGGATCTGGTAACGCCATTTTTTGAAGCAAAAGCTTCAGCACGCCCCAACACAAGACAGTTCACTACAATCAATGGTATAAAAATTCCCAACTTTAAAAATAATGGGTAGGTGAATGCCTGCATGAGCAATTCAACCACTGTAACAAAGGTTGCAATGATCAAAATAAAACAGGCAATCCTGACCTTTGATGGAATCACACTTCTGAGTAATGACACCAGGACATTGGATCCTACCAAAACAAAAGTGGTTGCCAACCCCATGCCCACGCCATTTTCCAGGGTTTTAGTTACAGCCAGGACCGGGCAAAGACCGAGCACAAGCCGAAATGGGGCGACTTCAGCCCATAAGCCTTTTGTAAATTCCTGAACTACAGTTTTTGCCATGAGTGTTATCTCCTATAATTTCATAGATTTAATTTTTTCTTGAATTTGCGGCTTGATACGCTTGTAAATATCACCGGCAGTGGTAACAGCTTCACACACACCGCGTGTGGTAATAGTTGCACCGGTGAGAGCATCAATCTGCCCCCCATCATTTTTGACTTTAATTATCTCCATAACAGGAAGCCCTGAAAACTTTGCCCCAAACGATTGTTCAGTCGCTTTTGATCCCAGGCCAGGAGTTTCTGAATGGGTTGTTACACCAATACTCAATAATTTATCATCATTGAGATTGACCCCCACCATGACCCCAATCATACCACCAAATCCTTTGCCAGCACCTTCAAATGCAATAACCTGTGGTTTGCCATCCAAAACACCAACAAATACACTTCGTTCTGTGTCACCATCTTTGATTTTAAAACGATCAGTGATCGGATCGTTAGTGCATTTATTCAATATGGTCCGAATGGCCGGGCCTTTTACAAACACAAGCTGTTGATATTCAATTCGTTCTTGGGTGCTGTTACGAATGCCGGCCAACAATCCGCCTGACAAGGATGCTAACACGGCAATGACAACCACCATTTTTATCATATCACGCATTTTCTATAACCTTTCCAAGTGGTTTGGGTCTGAGCCGATCAATCAATGGATTGGCCAGATTCATTAATAAAATGGCAAATACGACGCCATCAACATACGCACCAATATTTCGGATGAGGACTGTCAAAAATCCAGCACCCGCACCATAGATGAGCATGGGAATAAAGTTTACAGGTGATGACGCATCATCAGTCGCCAAAAAGAAAGCACCAATGAGAGTATAGCCTGCCAACAAATGAAATCCCGGGCATGCATATTTTGTTGGATCTGATACATAAAACAAGTGAGCGGTAATCATCAGACCGACAATGAATGACAGGGAGATTTCCCATCGGATCACTTTATAATATATCAGATATGCGCCGCCAAGAATCAAACCAATGCCGCAGGTTGCCCCGATTCCACCAGCTTGTTTCCCTAAAAGAAGATCAATAATACTGATATCTGAAACAGCAGAAAAGCCCTGAAATTTAATTGTTTCCAATGGATAGATCATCGGGAATCCCGGGCTATAATTCACCAATGCGCCATAGTAATCATACATATCCGGCCATGACAACATGATAATTGCCACTGCTGTCAGCACAGGATTAAAAGGGTTGCCCCCAATACCACCAAATATTTCTCGCCCAACAATAACTGCGAGAAATGTTCCAACAACAACGATCCACCAGGGTGCAGTTGCAGGTAAAAGCATGCCAAATAACATACCGATTACCGCTGAGCTGCCATTTGCAATGGTGGATTCTTGACGATTAATCAGATTCATGGCGAGTTCCCACAACATGGCGCAGGCGATAGATAGTGCAATCACACGGGCTGCGGGCATACCATAGGTTGAAATACCGAACATTAAGGCAGGAATAGCTGCAATCATGGTATGGTAACTACGGGTTTTAATACTATCTCCATTGTGCCAGAAAGGCGCATGGGAGACAACGAACTTTTTAGCTTTACTCATCTTGTTCCTCCGCAGTTTCGATCTGGGAAAGTTCATGTTTTCCCAGTTTGATATATTGGAAAACCGGCATCTTCGCTGGACACACATAACTGCATAATCCACACTCCACACAGCACATCAGGTCGCATAAGTCTCTGGCATCTTCATACAAACCATTTTCCAGATAACGCACCAACACATTGACCGGTATTTCAACCGGACAGACTCGGACACATTCCCCGCAATTGGTACAGGGTGCGTTGGAAACTCCTGGAATGTCAGATTCACTTTGAATAACAATGCAGTCAGTTGATGGCAACACTGGGATATCTTCAGAATATACCGCCGAGCCACGCATGGGACCACCGATAATTACCCTATCACCAGATCGAGTGGTAATATTGAGGCAGTCAAAGACATTTTTTAGGGGGGTGCCCATTCTGACACATGCATTGTGGCAGGAACCATCTCGCCGAACAACTGTCACGATTTTTTCAAGGGGCATTTGCTTTTTATCAACCATGTGGCCAATGGATGCAACCGCTTCAGCTTTAAGAAAAGTGATACCCAGTTCTTCAGGTGTCTTGCCTTCAGGCAGAATTGTATCCAGATGGTCACGCATAATAAATGCGGGCAATACATTGGGATAGGTTTCATCAATAACTGAAACTTCTACACCAATTGTGTTGACAACAGAAAGCATTCTTTCTGGAGCAACCAAAAGAATTCGCTTAACACCTGGAATATTTTTTAAAAATCCGACACCATGTTTGATATTGGATGTTCGATATTGTGTTGCCCATTGATTGACAGACACAAGGAGATCATCATCCAAAACATTGATTACCACTGTATGAATGGCAGATTCAAAGCGTTTGAATACAGTCAGGTCGGGGGCGCCGGGGATATTGCCACTAAATGGCAAAAGATCATCCAGGCTTGTTGATTGGGTTAATGCCGCGATTGTGTCATCCATGTCATCGTCGGCAGTTTTAATGGAAAGGGACGTGTATGTCTGGCCATAGTCACCGCGATAGGTTTGAATATCTGTTACCGATCCAGTCACACCAGACATTGTGGAAGACACCACATTGTCGAAAACATTGACTTTTTGACCGGTTTTAATGGTATCGCCGATTTTTATGACATATTTTCGGTCCCTGGTTTTGGGTTGTTCAACGAATAGCATCGCCTGTTCCGGCATTGGAATATCTTCGATTTTATGCGGAGATATGGCATACCGAAAACCAGGTGTCGCTGATCCAAATAACGAACATTTCATCATCGCTCTACCTTTGTATCTTTTTTCAAAATAGTTAAGATCAATGGGATCCATCTGCCAATATTGTCTGATAATGCAGACATATTTGTTTGATAAGAATTATAACAGATGACATCCATTGCATTGAGTCGGTCCGCCACCTTCATGACAGCCGATGCACTGTTTATGAAAAGCATCAGATCGTTTGATCGGATCATCTGCATCCGGCAGATGACAGGAACCACAAGAATCCGGGTCTGTTTCACCTTCAGACAGGTTATGATGGCAATCATTACAGGCCAAGCCATAACCTTTAACATGTTCCATATGATCAAACTGAACTTTTCCGGCCATCGACTGAAACAGGATCCGATAGGGTGTATCTGGCACTTTTTCACAAAAAGCGGTATACCCCACAACACCAATAAGCAGCATCACTATGGTGATGGCATAAGCGATCAGTTTTTCTTTGTTTGAGGCCATTTTTCCTGTTTTCTCCCTCCTTGTAATTATCAGACAGATGTTTGATTGATTTTAAAACAAGCATCCATCTGTTGGTATGATTTGATCAAATTTCAATATAATACATGAATGGAATCATTTAATCAACCAAAAAAGCGGATTGTGTATCAAAAACACGCATGATATTCACTATATCAAGGGCTGCGGATAAAAAGGGGTTAAGCACATCGATAAAAATTATTTTCCTGACATTTGGGGCAGCCATCAGGACGTCCTGTCCCCCGAGATTCATTCCAATCATGATTGCAATTAATACATTTAAAGGATCGTTCATCACGTTGATCCATCATTTTAATATTCCCACCTTCTATTTTAATCGCTTTTCCATTAATGAGCGCATCAGCGATCAGTGCGCGGGCATTTTCAACTATACGTCCGAATGTTGCTCTTGATACACCCATTTGGCATCCAGCTTCTTCATGGGTCATATTTAACAAATCGGCCAGTCGAATGGACTCCACTTCATCGACTGTCAATTGAATCTCTTCGAGATCATGTAAAGGGATGCCCCGAGGTTTAAAATATGAAATACCCGGGGAAAATTCGACAATTCGGTTTTTTTGTGGTCTTCCCATTATGATGATTTCCTTTTTTACGCGGGCGAATTCCCATATTGCCTTGCCCTGCTTTCAGGGAAACCGCCCAATCTATGTTCAAACGTTTAGATTGAGTGGAGTTGTTGTTTGCCGCGGCAAATAAGGCAACCCGGTCAACAATCAAGGTTTGCCAAAAACTCCCACTTTGGTTTCTGTTAGAGGGCGAACATAAGGTTCGCCCCTACATTGGTTTTGCTCATAGGTTTGATACTGGTTTTTTATATGTTGCCCAAAAAATTATGTTGCCAATATTACAATATTATATTTAATTATTGATCCATTTACAACCTTTTATACCGCAGGGACGACAGAGAATAGCCTGGGGGGTCAACCCATAGCCGTCAGGCTAAGGCAAACTCGCTCTGATGCTCGTTCCCAGGCTCTGCCTGGGAACGTGTTCTTGGCGGCTCTGCCGCCTGTTCAGTTCGAAGGTGGCAGAGCCACCTCGGGAAACGTTCCCAGGCAGAGCCTGGGAACGAGCATCAGAGCGAGTTTGCCTTAACCTGACGGCTATGGGGTTCAACCCCAGGCGGTCGTGGCTTTGCCGGAATTTTGCATTGCTGGATTTTTATAGCTACAACCCGGGCATTATTTCTGCCTTGGTGTAGTAGCATGCGACGCCTTTTCTTCGAGAATTAATCTTGTTCTCCAAATACTTTGTTTAAAACTTTTGATAATTGATCTTTTGTATATGGTTTTGGGACAACATCGTAGAATCCATAGTCTTCATAATTTGCCATAACAGGATCGTTGGAATAACCGCTGGATACAATAGCTTTAACCTCGGAATCTATTTTCAATAATTCTATGAGAGTTTTTAATCCTCCCATACCGCCAGGAATCGTAAGATCAAGAATAACTAAACTAAAAGGGTTTTGGCCTTGATAAGATTGTCTGTATTTTTCTATCGCTTCAGCACCATCCATCGCTAATTCTGTTTTATAGCCCATTCTGTTCAACATTCTTGCTGCCATTTTCAAAATAGGCTCTTGATCGTCCATAAGCAGAATTCTACCTTTCCCTTTATGTTTAGTTTCTGTCTGCCCTACATGATCTATTGGATTTTTTAACGAAGCTGGCAGATATACATTAAAAACAGTTCCCTTTTCAACTTCTGAATATACAGTAATGTAACCATCATGCTTTTTAATAATTGAATATGTAGTCGCTAAGCCAAGACCACTTCCTTTTTGCTTCGTTGTAAAATAAGGTTCAAATATGCTTGAAAGATGATTTTTGGGGATGCCAACGCCTTGATCTTCAAAAACAATTTTAACATATTGACCTGGTGGTAAAGGGATACCACTTCTGGTTTCAATATTGAAGTTTTCTGTTCGTATAGAAATCATTCCGCCATTTGGCATTGCCTGGTTGGCATTAATTACAAGGTTGTTGACCACCTGATTGATCTGCCCCTCATCAACCTCAGATGCCCATAAATCGTCCGATAGGTCAAAATTGCATTTCGAATTTGCACCTCTGATTGAAAAAATGGCTGCATCTCTAATTATTTTGTTTATATCAGCTGGTTTTTTCACCGGCTCACCCCCCTTAGAAAACGTAAGCAGCTGCTGTGTCAATCCTTGCGCTTGTTTCGATGATTCTTGTACATCCATAAGAACCTCGTATAATTCATCATCCTTATTCAAGCAGCTGAGGACATATGAAATGTTTCCAGTGATGATTCCAAGCATATTGTTAAAATCGTGGGCAATTCCACCAGCAAGTGTTCCAATTGCCTCAATTTTTTGGCTTTGCTGTATATGTGATTCAAGTTGTTTCAATTCGGTGATATCGTTCATGATAGAAAGTAGCCGTGTTTTACCATCCACATCAATAAATTCCCCTATAAATTGAACAGTAGCAACTGAATAATCCTGACGCGTTAACTCAACTTCAATGGGGCCTATTTTCCTTTTTTTCATTAATGCAGTCTTAAAACGATCTTGATCTTCTTGTTTAATTATACCTAATTCAGTCGGTGTCTTTCCGACAGCTTCTTTCTTTTCATACCCTGTTACTTTCGTAAAAGCATTATTAACTTCGAAATAACGATCATCGCATAACGTGCTGATTGCAATAACAACTGGTGCATTCTGGAATATTTTCAAAAATTTATCTTCTGATTTTATTCTATCTTGTATCTGTTGCTTCAATTTACTATTCAATTCGGATAATTTAGCTGTTCTATCCCGAACCTTTTCTTCCATAACACTGTATGCTCTTTGAAGTTGCGTTTGTGAATATTCACGCTCTTCAACCATCTGGTTTGCAGACATAATGAGTGTTTTAAATTCTATAAAATCAATATGTTTTGGATCAAATGTAATGTATTTTGTTGCAGCGGTATTGAAAAATTCAGAAAACTTATTCAGATCTCGATTGAGACGTTTGGAAATGAATATAACCAAAAAATAAATAAAAACCATCAATACAGCTAAGTACAAAAGAGTATGAAGTACAGTCTGCTTTGTTTCATTAACAAGCAAGCTCCTTTTTGCGGCTATTTCCTTTTCAATTTCATCGATATATACTCCTGTACCAACTATCCACTCCCAATCTTTTATGCCTTTCACAAATGAAAGTTTGGGTGTGTGTTTGTTTGTGGTTGGGTTGTTCCAAATGTAATGATTGAAGCCTCCTTCTGGATTTTCAGCAGTTTTGTGCATCTCTTGTACGATTTTAACACCATTAGGATCAGTCAACTCCCAGGTATTCTTTCCAACGAGATGTGGCTGAGTATTATTCACCAAAACAACACCATCAAAACGAATAACAAATAAGTAACCTGTTTCACCATATCGAATTTCAGCGATTCGCTGCATCACTTCTTTTTTAATATCCGATTCAACATCGTCAAGATATTCACCCGTGCCAATAACCCAATGGTAAGGTTCAAATAATTTTACAAACGCAATTTTCGGAAAGTCTTTCCCTTCTTTATCCGGCTTGGTCCATTGATAGTGAAGAAACCCCTCCTTTTTGTTTTTCGCGATTTTGATAATCTCTTGAATCACGAATTTTCCTTGAGTATCCTTCATTCCAGACAGGTTTTTACCGACAAGCTCAGGTCGGTCAGCAAACAGTTGGCACATACCAGTAAAATCAGGGCCAAAATAATAGCCGCGTCCATTGTTATAACGAACTGGATGGAGCGCATCTCGTATCATTTTTTGTATTTCAAAATGTTTTTTCTGATGCACGTTTTCACTGTATATATTTGAGGCAATTGCGATGGCTTCATAAGTTCTTTCCTGTATATTCTTCTTCAGTCTATGCTCGGTCTGTAATTTCATGTAATTTATATATGTTATAGCTTTATCGATTTCCCCTTTAATGATTTGTTTTTGGGTATTGATATATGCAGATCTTATTTTATCTGATTCAGACTGGAATTGGCGATATTCAGTTACAATATTAATAATACTAAAAGTAATAATCGAAAGGAATGCAACAGACAACATTCCAATAAAATTTGATATTTTAATACTTTTTAGTATTTTCATATTATTATTTTTCTCACTATTAAGGTTGGTTCGCCCCTACATTGGTTGGATTTCGGTATTTTTTCGAGGCAACATTTTCCCCTAACTTGTCCATCAGTGTCCTTTCGGTAATCGTGCTTGACTGATTGATTTATGAATTATTCACAATCCCGCTTGCTAACGCGCGCAGCTCTGATTCGGTAACGCGCGGCTCTGATTTATTAGCTTGCCTGGTATTGATTTATTAGCTTGCCTGGTATTGATTTATTAGCTTGCCTGGTATCAGAGCCGCGGCGTGTTAGCAAGCGGGATTGTGAATAAGCCACAAGTCAAGCATGCTTGCCAGAAAGACACAGTTATCAACAACTTAGAACTATGATTTATGATAGTTCATTATCGGTATTCCTGCAACCATAAATACAACCTGATCAGCAATGTTAGCAATTTGTTGATTGGCATATCCCACCAGATCTCGATATAACCTTGCCATGAAATTGTCTGGAACAATGCCCAGGCCAACTTCATTGGAAACAATAATAATGGGGCAATCACTGTGTTGAATGGCGTCCAGCAGCAGTACGATTTGCTTTTTGATTGCCGGTTCCTTCATCTTTTGACACATAAGATTGTTAATCCATAGGGTGATGCAATCTATAAGCATTCCGCTGAATTGATGAGACTCTTTTTGGATAACTTGAGACATCTCAATAGGGCATTCGATTGTTTGCCAGTCTGCCCCACGTTCTTTTTGATGATTGGTTATTCGGGATTGCATTTCATTGTCAAGTGGTTCACTGGTGGCAATGAAACATTTTGGGGAATGCCAGTGTTTATTGGCATAGTTCAGTGCATATTTACTTTTTCCACTGCGGCACCCCCCAAGTATGAATTGAATGGTTTTCATGTGGGATGTTTCCTGTTTGCGAATGTCTTGATAAGGAAAGGATTATTTAACAATATCTAAAAGTTCAACCTCAAAGATGAGTGTTGCATTGGGGCCGATCATATTGCCTGCGCCACGCTCACCATAGCCCAACTCTGATGGTATAAAAAATTGATATTTACTTCCTGGTGACATTAATTGCAGCCCTTCCTGCCACCCCTGGATCACTGCATTCAATCTAAAAGTTGCGGGTTTGCTGCGTTTATAAGAACTGTCAAACTCCTCACCATTCAGAAGTGTCCCCCGATAATGGACTTTTACCTGATCAGTGGCTTTGGGCTTGTCACCATCACCTTTACGAATAATTTTATACTGAAGTCCACTTTTGGTGGTGATTACACCTGCTTTTGTTTTATTTTCCAATAAGAAGGCCATGCCTTCCTTTTTATTATCATCTGCCATATTATCTCGCTTAGCCTCTCGTTTCTTTTTGAAACGTGTTAAAAATTCCTGTTTGACTGCCCGACTCTCTTGCGGGGTCATTAATAAATCTCGGTCTTGAATACTATCAGAAAACCCTTTCCATAGTATGTCTATGTCAATTTCATCTTTAAGCCCTTTAAAGGAGCGTCCTATTTCAACACCCAATGAATAACTGACTTTTTGTTTTTCGGTTTTTAATTCTGTTTTCTGTTTTTTTGTTGAATCATCACTCCATGCAATGCTCACAAAAACAAAAATGCTCATGAACAGATAGAGCATATTTTTTTTCATAAAAAGTACCTTCCTTTCATAGTTATTGGCTCGCTCTCACGATGTGTGGGAGCGAAAGGTTAATTGTGAAATACTTTAGAGATAAGCATACCTTGTCTCTACAATTTACTCCTTGCATGCGGCGGAAAAAGCTTCATCAATTCGTTGTTGAATATAGGCAATATCCGCATCGTTAGATTCTTCATAATCAAAACAATAGCCATCTTCACCCAGTAAGCCCCCTGGGATCAAATCGCCTTTTTCATCAGGATCTGTAATCATTTCACCATAGAAACAAACAGATAACCACCGGTTTGAAGGGTCATCATCAATAACATCAATCATTACAAACAAGGGCTTTTTCTGTGCAGCATGCACTGCACGCAATGAATAGGAAACGCCCGGTCTTGGAACAAATTCCAGATTGACCTGGGATTTGTTGTCCAGATTTTCTTTTAAAAAAACAAAATCTTTTTTAATATTGTTTGTATCGTCTTGCCATTGGGTTATCAATTCTTCGATAGTTTGTGACATATTTCCTCCTTGAATATGGGTGAAAAGCAAGGATTATCCTTACTTTTCACCTGAGAATTTATTGATCCAATTCCATCCAACACATTTTTTGAGCCCAATAGCTGTTATCACTTTCAAAGGCTTCATCAATGGATTGTGCAGAATCCACCAAAACAAACCAGGAAAACAGCACGCCTGAATTTAATTGCTCGGGCAAATCAAATGAAATTGAAAAAATATGATTTTCACCTTTCATTAATGGATGCTTTAAATCTTCATAATTGATAATAGAATCTTCCAAACAAATGACTTCTTCATCTGTTGCCCAATTGTAAGCCTTTACAATGAATTTGTAATCATCAATATCAGTATTGCCATTGTTTTCAATGGTTAACTCCATTTCAAAAGGTTCCATTAATGGGCCGGTATCATATTCCACATGTGCAATTCTCAAATTGGGTTTGTCCAAGGGCAACTGGATCATACTGCTTTGATATCCCAATCCAGATACGCCTTCATGAACACAATGCACGACATATTGATAATTAATGCCTTTTATCGCGTTGGTATCATGATAGGTATTCAACGCAGCAGATACCGAGTCCAGTTTAAGCCATATAGAATTTGTTTGTGATTCATGGGTGCGCCAGATATCCAAATGATCAACATGATCACCAATCAATGTCCAGGACAATTGGATTGTGCCAAGATCAGAAATAAATGCATCCAACTTGTCAATGGTAGCAATCTGTTTTTGGGGTTCAATGGCGGATTCAATCTGAACTGTTCGTGATGGCAAACTAGAGCCTTTACCAGCAGATTCTGCCACAACACGCACATAGGGTCTGTAACCGGTCCATGTGTTGTCATGATGCCAAGCTATGTCTAACTGATCCACCGGACGAATCCATCCAAAAGACTGCCAGGGACCCATTTGATTTAATGCAACAAAAATGTGGAATCGTTGTGTATCTGGATCAATTGAAGTGATCTCAAATCCAGACTGCTTGTTCAACGAGAGATAGGGTGTTGTCAATGCCTTACCTATGGCATTTCCACTGTCGATATGGGCGCTTTTTTCATTTTGATGGTTAAAATGATCTGAAGCACCCAATTCATTTACAGCAACAACTGCATACAAATAAGAGTTATCTGACCCTGGATAATCTCGATAGGGTGAATGGCTTGCAATGCCAACACATTCATAGTCATAAACTTGATGAATCGTCGAGAAACTGGATGCCGGCGCACGATAGATTTGAAAATATCTCGCATTTCCATGTGACCATTGGATATCGACAAATGGCCCCTTGCTTTCAGTTGCCTGGACATTAATGGGTTGTTCTGGTCTATTCAGGTAATCAGTGTTTTTTAGATTATTGGGCAAATCATTGAATGCCATTGCTGTTACGATAATATCTTTGGCATCAATGTATTTGATCCAGGATAGGCCATCAATCGCCCATTCTTTTCCCCAACTGTTGATAACTTTAAGAGCACCAGTATCAAAAACATTATCATCATATCCCAAACAAAGGACAGCATGGCCAATATCAGGATCTTCAGAAAATCTGAGAAAGTTATTGTCATTATTGGTTGGCAGTTCGGGCATGGCTGGATCAAAATGATTGATTGCCAATATGACCGGGCCCTGTGTCAATTGAAATCGAATCTGATCCAGATCATTGAGTATAACCGGTGTGCCCATTCGATAATCCAGTGCTTCACTCACGAGCGACTCACTTAATTCAAAGCTTGCATAAGCTTCAATCTCAGTTGTATCCATAAAGCCATCAAGATCCTCAAATGGCAGGGATGACCACAATGCACAACCATACTGGTGCATTACTTTCCAGGTTTGTACAAGATCCCAGGGTTTTTCTGTGTCTGTGCGACATTGAAGGATATACGTATGCATGGGGCTAAACACAATATCTGGTTCAATAACGCGCTTCTGAAAGCTTTTTAAATAATAGGCCATTGCCCAGGCATTTCCAGAGCCAGTAGTGCCCTGAGACTGTACTGATGGGATTTGCGTTGACCAATCTGTTTTGTCGGGCAATAAGCGATCAGTGTTTTTTGATAGATCAGTGGACAAACGATAGGCATTTAATGGATCAATCTGCATTGCTTTTTCTTTTGTGAAATGTTGATTGCCCAATGCAATGCGGATAATGTCTTCAACATTGACTGTCACGCTTTCTGAAGCAACACCGCCAGGGCCTGTTGCAATGATTGAATAAGTTGTTGTTTCAAGAGGAGTTACCGCTATTGAACCACTCTTGCTCACAAGTCCGATGCCCTGGTCAATTTCAATTGTTTCGGCATTATGGGTTTCCCAGCTCAGGGTCGCTGTTTCATGACGTTTTATTGTCATGGGATCAGCAGCAAATATAACAATGGGGATTTCTGAAATAACATTGACTGTGACAGAATCCATGGATTCATGACCATTTTGGGCGGCATGGATCACATAGGTTGTTGTTATTTCAGGAAATATAGTGAGAGAGCCACTCAATTCAACCTCACCAATATCAGGTTCAATCCATACGCGGGTTGCGTTGTAAGTTTTCCAGGACAGGGTCGTCGGGTCACCGGAATGGATTTGAGTGGGGTCTGCTTCAATATGGACTTGCAATGGAACCGGTTCATCCGAGACAATGACTGTTACCCGGGCGGTGGCAGTCCCCCCAGGACCAATGGCTTTAATCATATAGGTGGTGGTTTTATCGGGAGAAACCTCCATTGATTTAATGGTGGTGCCATCTCCAATGCCAGGTTCAATAGTGACAGTATGGGCATTGGCATAGCTCCATTCCAGGACTGATATTTCACCGGGTTTGATACTGGTTGGATTTGCCGAAATATTGGCAAAGGGTGAGGCGGTGATTACATTGATTGTCACACTGGCTGTAGCAGTACCACCAGGACCAATGGCTGAAAATATATATGTGGTCGTGACCGGTGGATTGACAGTCATGGAGTAATTCACCGGTACGCTGCCGATACCATTATCAATGAATAATGAATAGGCATTGGCTGAACTCCATGTTAATTGTGAGGAATCCCCGGGATGAATGCTGATAGGATCAGCTTTCACATGAATAACCGGTACTGTTTGTGAGTGAACCACTCTGACAGTCACACTGCTTTGGGATTTGCCGTCAACATTAACAGCGGAAATGGTATATGTCGTTGTTCGGAATGGCCTGACTACAGTTGTTCCCCGCAAGGCGACTGTTCCAACGCCATTATTAATGGACACTGAATCGGCATCATGGGACGACCATGTCAGAATGGATGACTGGCCCAACTCAATGGTTTCTGGTGCTGCAGATATTGAAACACTCGGGCCCTGACCACCGCAACCGGTCAATCCTGTCAGTAAGATCAGCATGAGCAAAAGATGTATCATGCCATGACAACTTATCTTTTTGATTGCTTTTTTCATTGTTACTCCTTTTGTTGGTTAATACAATTTAAGTCATTTAGGGATGCTCTAAAAACAACTTCCCCATTATTGATATTGTTCATTTTGAGGTTAATGTACTGTAGAGTCATAGCATGCCAAGTCTCTACGCGTCCTTTCTTTTTTGTACGATCTATGAAACGAGAATGTTATATTTAGAGCATTCTATATCTTATTGCAAGCTGTTTGTAAATGATATTTTTTATGTTCAGATCGCGTTTCTTTATCATTCAGGCGAACTGATCTCAAGATACACAAAAAAAATCCGAATATTATTTGAGTGTAACCAAAATAGATAATAATAAAATACAGTTTTGGAGGCAACTTTGAAATCAATAGAACCAACGATAAAACGTGATTACAGTGATAATATTTCAAAGGGAGAAAGGCTTTTTGAAGCGGGCAAAATTGAGGAAGCCATTCAATGCTTTGAAGGGATCTTAGTAAAGAATTTACGTAATGCAGAAGCACTGAATAACCTGGGTGTTATTTCTTATGCAATCGGTGATTTTGAATCTGCGGAAAAATTTCTGCTAAAAACATTATCGATAAACCCCAATCATATCAGGGCCTTGATTAATATTGCGGATGTTTACAGGCAAAGTGGTCGTTTTAATGATGCAGCCAGACATCTGACAACAGCGATTGAATTGGAATCGAAAAATCCTGAAATCTGGGAATGTCTAAGCAATTTTTACAAAGATATTGGGGATCATGAACAGGCACAGACAGCCCGGAACAACAGCACAATGCTAAAACAGGGATCCACACAATAGTCAGTTATTGTTAATGGGCCTTGAATCAATCTTTTTTTCTGGCAGATTATTATCATTGTAAATATGGATTTCTTCAAACATGACATTGGATTGTTTTTTTAATATTTCCATAGAGGCATTGGATCCATTGATCATAGTGCCAGGAAAAACCTCGCCATGAACAATTACCTTAGCGGGATGATCAACAGTCTGAATGTTACGATTAATAGTTTGGATATCTTCGGTATTTTTTTCAATTTGTTGATGATACCCCTGTAATAAATCCAGAGACGCTTTCATTTTATTTCTGGTATGATTGAGTGATATCAATTCTTCTTGTGCAGGACCAATTTTTTTGGAAAAGGTTTTGATTGTTTCCAAAATTTGGTTTTTATTTGCCTGGTTGTTCTGTTTTTTAGCGGCTTTATATTTTTTGATTAATGTGTGATTAATCGTTTTTGCTTCTTTTAAAGGGGGTTCCAGCTGATCAATTTTTTCCACAACAGATTGGTAATCATCATTTAGTTCTTGTAAATTATCAATATCCAATTCTTCCATTGATGTTTCAAGTTGTTTTTCAAGGGATTTATTTTCATCTGTTAATCGCGTAAGTTCCTTAATGAGAATAGGATCCACCCCAATAGTCAACTGGCAGCCGGGAGACGATTTTGAACCCAGATCCTGGGTTTCAATATTTTTCAAGGCCATAATATCAGATGTCAGAATTTTATTATTTTCAACAATACAATTTTCTCTAGTGTCAACTTTGGAATCAACAATGCCATTACTGACAACAACCAAACCGTCACTTTGAATAGTGGACCCCTTGACAAATTTTGCTTTAAAGGATCCATTACAAACAACCTGTGTTCCCACAACACCGCCTTGAACCAGGATATCACCATCAGCCCGGATATCTGCCCGAAACAATTCCTTTGCTTCAAGGGTCGCGCATCGAACCTTAAATCCATTCTGGACTGTACCTTTAACAATCACCGGTCCATTGAACCGAACATTGCCGGTTTTCATATTAACATCACCACTAATATAAAAATGTGGCAAAACATCAATTCTTTCATTTCGGCCACTGGTTGTAACAGGTAAACCATCAATTCTGGCATGGACCATACGTTTGTCTTCGCTGAGAATAGCCCCATTACCGCAACGAAGTGTTACATGTTTGGCTTTTTTGGCTTCGATTCGCTTTCCATAAACATCTTTGCCATGTTTTCCAGGAATCCCCGGTACACGTTCAGCAATCAAGGTGCCTTTTTCCACATATGGCATTTCTCCCCGCTCTTTAAAATCAATTCGATCCTTTTCATCAACCAGGTTCGGATCGATTTTCTTTAAAGGCTGGGTATCGAAAAAATATCGAATTCTACCATGTTGTGGTGAAGTCGGTTCTGAGCCCTCAGCAATTAGAAAAGGTTTGATTCGGTTTAAGCGTTTATCAATAAATTTTTGGATTTCTTCATCATCCACAATCCCATTCACAATTTTTTCATGTTCCAGGAATTTTTTGATATCTTCAATAGTGACATCTGAGTCCATCAACGTTTTTTCTGTTAGATAAGCTTTCATACCATCTGTTACAAGGACTTTAATTTGTTCTGCCAGGACATTGAGATCTTTTTTTGCCACAGATATATTGGTAATTTTTGGCGGACTGGTCCGTCTGGTATTTGAGTGAATGGTGTCTTTTTTGTGCGTGGTATTAGTTCTCTTAGACTTTTGTGTCACCTGTTCTGTTGCCTCTGGTATAACTGCCTTCACTTTAGATTGAGCTTCTGTGGGGGGGGCAGACCGAACCACCGGCTTTACCGCATTTATTGTTTTTTTGACAGGTGTTTTTTTTGCTGGAAGCATTGAAAAACGTATTGAGCATTTTTTACATATTCCTGATCGGCCAATATTCTCAGGATATATGCGATAAATTTTTCCACATTTAGGACATGATACAGGGATTAATTTTGATTTTGCCATGATACGTTCCTGAATGGTTTTGGGTTAAAGACTCATAAGTCATTATATTCATTAGGGAGTATTTTATACTATTGAAATTAATATTTTTTATTGATATTCGGGTAAGTTGTTTGTCCAATAATGACTGCAATACTTGTAATCATTGCAAAAAAAATGCCATAGAATATATAAAAAACAAATTTCATACATAACACCAAAATGGAATAATTCTATGATCCAGCTTGCTTTTTATGATGATTTGAGATACATAAGCTCAATGATTCTATGCGCATCATGCAAAAATAGAATTATCAAGCTTGTCCAGGTAGAATGAACCCACAGACAAAGGAGTGTTAAATGAATCCAATCAACATTGAGGAAATTCTTCAAAAGAATGACCACGATCAGTTTACATTTATTGATCGCATTGAAGATCCATATCAACTGTGCGAACAAATGGTTGCAATTGCAAATGGTAATGGCGGCCTTGTAGTAATTGGTCTTAATGCTTCTGGTGAATCATCACAATTAAACCAGAATGATATCGTGAGTGCCATGCGTATGATTACCCAGGCATCCTTTGAGCTGGTACAGCCCTCAATTTTTCCCAAAACACAGATAATTGATTACAAAGACGCAAAGTCAATTGTGATTGAGATTCCATCAGGGTATCAAAAACCATATTGTACAGTGAGTGGACGTTTCTTGACGAAAAAAGATAGTGATATACAAGAAATGGGCCTTGATGATTTGCGAGCGCTTTTCCAGGAAAAAATGGTCACTCAGGCAGATCAAATGATAATTGAAGGATTGGATCAGGAGCAAATTGATATTGATATTTTCAAGCCATTTTTTCAGAAAAAATACCAGGTTGATTTGCCGGATCATATCCCCTTGATGACTATTCTGGAAAGCATGAAATTGGCTTCAAATGGCCGGATCAATACTACAGGGATGCTTCTTTTCGGTGTATATCCAACTGAAGAATTTGCTTTGAGTCAGATTATCGCAATGGCTTTTTTTGGCAATGATACATCGGTCCTTGAATACCGGGATAGTGAAACCTTTGAAGGAACAATCCCGCAACTCTTTAAAAATGGTTTTGATTTTATTGTAAGAAATTTAACAGCAGCCCAGGAAGAAAATGAAGGATTAAACGATATACCTGAAAACATAATTCAGGAAATTCTTATCAATGCTCTGGTTCACAGAAGTTACTATATGGACTATTTCACCAGTGGCAATACTGTATTATCTGTATTTGATGATCGCGTTGAAATAGAAAGCCCTGGGGCATTACCAGAAAATTTAAGTATCAAAACCATTCAAAGCGGTGCTGCATTCCAGCGAAATCCAACCATTGCAAAATACATTATAGACATGCTTCCATTTCGTGGTATTGGACTGGGGCTGTCCGCCATTGTGGCGGATTATCCGGGAATTGAAATGATTGATGAACCGGATTCCGATCAATTTAAAGTAATTATTAAACGGCCTTAATCTGGCCCATAATAACGTAGGAAAGATATTTAACCATGAAACCTTATTCAATTGCACTTGCTGGTAAGGGTGGCACTGGTAAAACCACTCTGGCCGGTATGCTTGTCAAATATTTGATTCACAAAGATAAAACACCTGTTTTGGCGGTAGATGCCGATTCCAATGCCAATTTTAACGATGTTTTGGGCGTCAAAATTGCAGGCACCCTGGGTGATGCACGTGAAGCCATGAAAAAAGGGGATGTTCCACATGGCATGACCAAGGATGTTTTCATGTCCATGAAAATGCAGGAAGCGGTCGTTGAAACCAAACATTATGACCTTATTGTCATGGGCCGCCCTGAAGGTGCTGGCTGTTATTGTGCTGCCAACACATTGTTGACTAACTTTCTGGATAAATTGACAGATAACTATCCCTATATGATCATGGACAATGAAGCTGGTATGGAACATATCAGCCGCCTGACAACACGTAATGTTGATATTTTAATGCTTGTATCTGATGGTTCGGTTCGTGGCGTCACAGCTGCTGTGCGGATTTATGAACTGGCCAAAAGCCTTCATATCGGCATGGCCAAAAGTTTTTTGGTGATCAATCGGGCTAAAAATGCACCTTCTGATACAATTCTCAAAATCATTCAAGATGCAGATATTTCATATGCCGGATATTTACCTGCTGATGATACCATTTATGATTACGACATGGATGGCAAAGCAACCATTGACTTGCCAACAGACAGTGCTTTTGTTCAGGCGGTGTTTGATGTCTTTGATCAGCAGTTAAATGTATAGGATTGAATGATAATAATAATATTTATTAAAAAGGAGACCAATGATTATGGATTTAAAAAAAACCATCCGAAGTATACCCAATTGGCCCATAAAATCGGTTACATTTAGGGATCTTACAACACTCATGAAAAACCCTAAAGCAATGAAATATGTTTGTGATACTTTATATGAACGATATAAAGATGAAAGAATTGAAAAAGTCGTGGCAATTGATGCACGCGGATTTGTTTTTGGTGCTGTTCTGGCCTACAAGCTAGATGCAGGCTTTGTGCCTGTTCGCAAAAAGGGAAAGCTTCCAGCATCAACCATTCAGGCAGACTATACCCTTGAATATGGCATCAATACACTTGAAATCCACGAGGACAGTATTTCAAAAGGCGATAGGGTTGTCATTATTGATGATTTACTGGCTACCGGTGGCACACTTGAAGCGGCTATTAAACTGGTGGATCGACTTGAAGGCAATATTGTTGAATGTGCTGTTGTTGTTGAATTGGTTGATTTGCAAGGTCGGGGAAAAATTATTGGCCATCGGGTCCATTCAATGGTTGAGTTTGAAGGGGAATGATTATGACAGGCAAACGAATATTAGGATTTGCATTACTTTTCCTGATTTGCCTGACATATTGGTATCTGACTTTGGATAGACGACCTGATAACCTCATTGCCATTGTCGGCGATCAAAAAATATTTATTTATGATGTTGAACAAGAAATCAAAAGACGTGGCGGCCGAAATCGGACACAACTGGATAAACATAAACTCTTGGATGAAATGATACTCCGCTCTGCCATGATTGATCAGGCAATTAAATCTGGCATTGATCAACAACCCGATTTTATCCGAACCTATCAAAACTTATTGATAGGGCAGTATAAAAAGCAGTTTCTTAAGCCATTGATTGATGGTGTTGATTTTACCGCAGATGAAATTCGTTCCCATTACACCGCTAATATTGATAAATACACCCAACCAGCAAAAGCGCGTCTTGCAATTATCTATATGAAAACACACTCAAAGATGAGTGATGAAAAAAAACAGGCAGTCATGAATCGGATGGCTGAAGCGCGCCAAAAGGCAATTGAGCAAACTCATGGCCGAGGGTTCGGTTCGATTGCTGTCAGGTACTCTGAAGATCAGGTGAGCCGGTATAAGGGGGGGGATATTGGATGGTTGAATGAAAATCGTGCCTATCGTTGGGACCAGAAAGTGATTAATGCCGGATTTGCGTTAAAAAATATCAATGATATCAGCGAGATAATTTCAACAGACAAGGGACTGTACATTGTCAAACTGTTGAATCGTCGGCCTTCAAAGTTGAGACCTTTTGATAAAGTCAAAGGCCGCATTCGTCACAAGCAAATTCTTGTCCAACGTAAACAGGTGGAACAGGATTTTTCAGATGATGTCAGAGAAAAAACGCCTGTAATAATTTATAATGATGCTTTTGAAAAGGTTTCTGTTCCAAAAGAATCATCTGATAAAAAAATACCAGTGCCTACGATGCGATAATCCATTTCCCATTTCAAAATGGGCATCCTGTGTATTACTCTCGTTGCCACTTCCAGCGCGTTTGAGCGTGGCAACGAGAGTTTGATTGCCGATCGGTATAGATAAATAAAGCCCAGGGCAACGTCCCGGGTGTTGTAATCTATCTATTACTGTGCAATATTCTTATGTTCTTGCTGATTTTCCGAAGCCAAAAGCTGATCAGACAAAAACTGATCTGCATCTTGTGCAGTCAAATAAGGCTTTTCCTCCATTGGAATGTGCCCCACACCAGGATAAAGCTTTGCAACAGCATGGGGAACATCCTGAAGCCATTTATCCAACAAATCAACTGGCACCCATCGATCCTTTTTACCCCACATTAGCAGGGTGGGCGATGAAATATTTTTTATATTTTTTCCAATTCCAGGTTTTTTACTGCCAGCTTTGATCAGACGAAAAATATTGATATATGCTTCTCGTGCACCTGGAAGGGTTGACAGGCCAAAATAATGATCCACCAATTTTTCAGTCACAAGGTCCTGATTCCCATAAACATCTTTTAAACACAGCTTAACCATCAAACGCGGCATCATGATTTTGCCCAAATCACCAACACCGGGAAAACACGCCAGATTCAGCAACAATGGCGCTTTTTGCGGATAACCAATTGGATCCAGTAAAATTAATTTATTTACTTTATGAGGATAATCCAATGTATAATTCCAGGCGATATATCCTCCCAAAGAATTGCCAGCAATGGAAAACCTTTCAATTTTCAAGCGCGTAACAAATTTGTCAAGAAATTGAACCCAATTATCCCTGGAATATGTATGGGTTTTCGATGGTCCTGTCAGGCCGAAGCCGACAATATCCAGGCGTATAATCCGGTATTTATCTTTCAGCGCTTTAACCCATCCATCCCATGTGTGCAATGATGCTGTAAACCCATGAAGCAACAACAGGACTGGCCCTTTCCCCTGATCACAATAATGAACCTCTTTACCATCAATGTTAATCAGCAGAGATGCATCCAGAAAATAATTACTAAACAAATAATCCATCGATGAATCCCATACACCCAAAGATTCAATCGGGCCATAGCGAGAATGATGGCTACAGCCCATCCAGTAACTGCTCAACAGGAGCAATAAAATCACAATTGAACGTTTGTTTTGCATGTCTTATGTTTCCTCCTTTTTAAGACTTGACACAGTTTTGATTTCTAGTTTTTTGTGTCGATCAAAAATTTTATTGTTTTTTTTTGCCTATATATATATAGACAAAATAATTTTGAAATTCTTACACTAAAAATGAAAAAAAATTAAAAAAAATTAAAAAAAATTGTAGAATGGGTATGATTGTTTTTACAGATTTACATATTTTTGGCGCTCATCCCCCTGTTTCAGCGCCATTGGTTTATGGGCCTGACATATTTTATATTGGTGATAATGTGGATTTAAAAAATTGTCCTCACTCAAAACTTTCTGATGCCCACCAATTACTTAAAACCATAGAAACAAATGCCGGCAATAATTATTTGCCTGGAAACCATGAACTGTCTTTTGGCAGGAAATCGTTTATTCAATATCATCGGGTGTTATTAACCCATGGCGATATTTTTTACTGGCCACCCTCCCGAATGGTTCGATGGCGAGGGGGCACAATACAACCCGGAATTTCAACCTCATTATGGTGGTTGCTACGATTTAAGAATGCCATGTTTCACTTGTGGCCGATACGCATCAGCCCTTTGGTTATCAAACGAATTTACAGAATTGCCACTGCACCGGCATATCAGTGCCATACAGTGATTATTGGTCATGCCCATCCCAAACAAATTATCAAAACAACCTATGCTGAAAATAATGGACCATCGGTTGATATTTTCATATTGCCCCGAGGGCGGCATGAACTGGATATTAACGTATCTTAATGTTTTATAGCTAAAAAAATCATAACTTTTTCCTTGACATCCAAAAATTATACTGATATAGACCGGATTTTATTCAAATCAATTTTCTTCGTTTATAGTTTATGGCGACGTAGCTCAGTCGGTTAGAGCATGCGGCTCATATCCGCAGTGTCCGGGGTTCGAATCCCTGCGTCGCCATTATCATTTCTAACGCCAAATTTAAAAAAAACGTTCTAATTACAAATCGAAAAAAAAACCTTATTGGCATTTCAAGCAAAATATTGTATAGTAGAGCTTTTTTAAGGGGGCGCATTTCAAAAAAAGGGAGTATTTTCTTAGCCCTGGTAATTGTACTGTAGAGACGTAGCATGCTACGTCTCTACACGACCTTATTTTTTTTTTACGATCAAGAAAAATGAGTAATTGTACTGTAGAGTCGTAGCATGCTACGTCTCTACACGACCTTATTTTTTTTTGAACGATCAAGAAAAATGAGTATGTTATTTTCAGAGCATTCCTTAGATAATTCTGAATATTTTGATAGATAATCATAACCCAGAATTCATTATGATAACAGGTTTTGAAACAATTGTAGAACAGAGAATCCAGTCGGCACAGCGACAAGGTTTTTTTGATCATTTGCCCGGTCAAGGCTTACCCCTGCCAGATGATACCCTGTCAGGTATTAACAATGAGCTAAAACTGGCCTATAAAATGCTTAAGAATGCTGATTGCCTGCCACCAGAACTGGAACTAAAAAAAGAAATTCAAACGACCCAGTCATTATTAAGTAACATGAAAGATACCAATGAAAAATATAAGGCCATCAAAAAGCTGAACTTCTTGATTATGAAATTAAATATGTTACGTAATCAGCCGCCAGTTATAGATGCGCCACAACATTACTATGACGCTCTTATTAACAGAGTTGAACAAAAAAAAGGTTAAGATAAATTATGAACAACAAAGACACCAGCTTAACCGGCGGCGTATTGATCGCCTATTCCATTATTGTTTTGCACGCTTTGGTGATTGCATTATTGTTTATGCTCATCATTTTCTTTCGCGGCATAGTCCATTATATCCTATGGATTACACTGGCAGGTATTGGATTTACAATTTTATCCGGCATTTACTTTCTCAGGCGATTGAAAAAAAATAGTCAAAAAATCAAAGATATACTCAGCGACCCTGCTTTTGCTGGCCGTACCCTTGAAATCGGTTTTTTTGGCGGCGCGGCAGTTTTAAAAGTAAACCCACAACCAGATCACCCTATTGCATTGGGCTATGAACCCACAAAAATACTACCAGATAATGAAATTCATTCATTTGATGATCCCAAAAGATTGGATATCTTGCTGGAGCAAAATTTAATTACCCGGGATGAGTTTGATCGTTTAAAAAGTGAAATTATGAAATCAAAAGAATAGAATGTAACCTAAATAGACTGAATTCCAGGGAACACGATCCTTCTTTCTTGACATAAAACCTTATATTATAAGATTTTATATCAAAAAATAAGGTCATGTCCCCGGAATTCAGTCTATCTTGGTTACACTAAAAAAGAAAAACTGATCCCATAATCAAGGATATTGTCATGTCAAAAATAACTGTTGCGCTTTTGTCTGGTGGTATTTCATCAGAACGTGATGTTTCCATCAAAAGTGGAAATGAAGTCTACAAAGCGTTGAACAAAGATAAATATGAAATCATTCGCTATGATCCAAAAACAGACATTGCAAAAATTGTTACAGATCATTCAACCATTGATATTGCATTGATTATCATGCATGGAAGATATGGTGAGGATGGAACCATACAAGGACTTTTAGACTTGCTGGGCATACCCTATCAAGGCTCGGGGGTACTTGCAAGTGCTCTGGCAATGGATAAGTTGATTTCCAAAAAGTTATATGAATCCGAGGGATTGAAGGTGCCGCCCTATATGGTAATTGATCAGCATGACTATCATCATGCCAAACAATCTGTACGTCACCTGGGGCTTCCAGTCGTGCTGAAACCAGTTAAAGGCGGTTCAAGCATTGGTATGGATATTGTTTTTAACGAATCTGACTTATCGGTTGCCCTTGAAAATGCGTTTCAATATGATCGGCAGGTTATTCTGGAATCTTACCTTGAAGGTGTGGAAGTCACCGGTGGTGTGCTTGGCAATATTGAACTGACCCCACTGCCACTTATCGAGATCATTCCAGGAAAAGACCATCGTTTTTTTGATTATGAAGCCAAGTATAAACCCGGCGCAACACAGGAAATATGCCCGGCGAGACTCAATGCCAATATGACTGAAAAAGCCCAGGAATCTGCCATGAAAGCCCACAAGGCACTGGATTGCCGGGGATGCAGTCGTACAGATATGATTATTTGTGGTGACACCATTTATATACTTGAAACCAATACTATTCCTGGCATGACACCTACCAGTCTGTTGCCTCAGGCAGCTCAGGCAGGTGGGTTTAATTTCAGTCAGTTGTTAGATCACTTGATTGAGCTGGGAATGCAAAAATAATATTTATTTAATTAATTGAGGAGGTAAAAAAATAATGGATTTTGAACTCTCAAAAGAGCAAAAAGAAATTCAAAAGGCAATCCGGGAGTTTGTCAAAGGTGAATTCAAAAGTGATATCATTGCAGAACTGGATGAAAAGCATGAATATCCAGTTGATATGTGGAAAAAAGCGGCGGATCTCGGATTTATCGGGATCCATTTTCCTGAAGAATATTCAGGCCAGGGTCTGGGTGTTGTGGAAAATGTCATTGTTGCCGAGGAATTATGCCGTGGTGACTCATCAGTCGGTGCCTGTTTATTGTTGGCAGGCTTTGCATCAGAGATTGTCATGAGATGTGGCACTGATGAACAGAAAAAAGAATATCTAACAAAAATCGCTGAAGGTGAATACCTTTCATGCGGTGCTTTCACAGAACCCGATCATGGCTCTGATATTACCCGAATGAACACCACCGCTGTTAAAGATGGCGACGATTGGGTCATTAATGGCAGTAAGATATTTATTACAAATGGCGGCCCCCTGGCCGGTTTTTATTGTGTGTTATGCCAGACAGACCCTGATGTAAACCCATCTCATCGCGGTATGAGTGTGATCCTGGTTGAAGCTAACCGCCCGGGGGTTTCTACAACCAGTGTGGGCAATAAAATGGGAATTCGCATGATGCACACTGCTGAAGTTGTGTTCAAAGATGTTCGTGTGCCCCAATCCAATCTCATTGGAAAGGAAAACAGAGGTTTTTATCAAGTCCTTGAATTTTTTGATGAAAGCCGTGTAACAATCGCTGCCCAGGCTTTGGGAACTGCCCAGGGGGCTTTTGATCGTGCCCTGGCTTATGTAAAATCCAGAGAACAGTTTGGAAAGAAAATTGCACAATTTCAGGTCACTCAGCATAAACTGGCAGATATGGCCACAAAAATTGAACTGGCACGCCTGATTACATACAAGGCTGCATGGAATTTTGATCAAAATCGCATTGATCCCAAGTTGACCTCTATGGCAAAAATGATTGCTGCTCGAACAGCAGTTGAGGTTGCTGATGAAGCCATTCAGTTGCTAGGCGGTTATGGCTACATGCACGAATATGAAGTTGAACGCTTTGCGCGTGATGCCAAAATTACCGAATTGTATGAAGGCACCAAAGAAATTCAAAAAAATACCATTGCCAGTTATTTGATTGGTAAAATTAAATAACAATATATCCTGAGAGTAACGAGCGGATTCGTTTCTCTCAGGCCTATTCTAGCAATAATATCCTCATTTTTTGTTGATCCTAAAAAAAGAGGCGGTCATATTGTGATGTCACATACGACGTCTCTTCAGTTCATTTACCTCAAAACGAACAATATCAAAAGGGGGACGTTATTATTCTTGTTGTCCAATAGCCATGCCATAAAAAACCATAATTAAATGATATTCATTTCAAAATATTTGAGGCAAAAACATGGAAAAGATCTCCATAGAAACAGGTATCGACGTTCTAACGAACTCGCAACCCCAACCATCATGGTTGAAAAATAAACGCCTTGGCATTTTACTGAACCCTGCCTCGGTAAGCAAAAGCCTTTTATCCAGTGTCGATTTGATTTATCAGCATTTTCCAGGACAACTCAAGGCGTTGTTTACCCCACAGCATGGTTACCATGCCGCCAAACAAGACAATATGATCGAATCATCGGATCTTGTCCATCCCAAATATAATATTCCAATATTCAGCTTATATGGAAAAACCCGTGTGCCCTTACCCCACATGATGAATACAATTGATACCCTGTTAATTGACATTCAAGATGTTGGTACACGAGTATATACTTTTATTTACACCTTGTCATATTGTATGGAAGCTGCAAAGGCCAATGAAAAGACTGTCGTTGTCCTGGATCGGCCCAATCCCATTGCCGGGGATCGAATTGAAGGCAATTGTCTGGAGAATGAATTTCAATCCTTTGTGGGCCGCTATCCCATTCCCATGCGCCATGGGTTGACAATAGCTGAATTTGCCCGGTATATCAATGAAATTGCAAATATTCACTGTGATTTGAAAGTCATTCCCATGAATGGGTGGAAAAGAAATATGTACTATGATCAAACAGATTTGACATGGGTGGCACCATCACCCAATATGCCAACAGTAAACACTGCAATGGTTTACCCAGGACAAGTTATTTTTGAAGGGACCAATATTTCTGAAGGCCGCGGCACAACACAACCCTTTGAGATTTTTGGTGCGCCATTTATTGAGACTGATCTTCTTATCAAAGATCTGGACCATATCCCAGGAATTTATTTGAGACCGATCAGCTTTGAACCTACATTCAATAAATGGAAAGAAACCCTGTGCCAGGGATTTCAGATTCACATCACCAATAGAAATCAATACAACCCCTATGAGACCAGTTTGAGAATCCTTCAATCCATTATTCGAAGATATCCAAACGATTTTCAATGGAAACATCCACCCTATGAATATGAATTAAAAAAAATGCCCATTGACCTGATTCTGGGCAGTAAACAATTGAGACAGTCAATAGAAAGGGGGCAGGATTTAGAATTGTTAAAACAAGAATGGCAGCCATTAACATCCTTGTTTGAAAAACAAGTTAAAAATTTTTTATTGTATGAATAATTGAATTCAGTCTATTTTGGTTACACTCAATTCAATTTTTTTCAAGTCCACACTATTTATTATCGTTTTTCCTGGCATAGATGTTGCCTTTTCATTCAACGATAATAATGTAAAAAGGAAAAAATACATGAAACAGGAATCATCAGCCTATAAAGTCAATATGAGGCAAACCAACATTAACGTTAAAATTCGTAAAGAACATAGAGTGTTGGAAGAAATATTTGTCAACTTACGTGGTGTTCATGAGCGTCTGGACATTTTTTTAAAAGAGCTGAATCATCCCTATAAAAATTGGGCATTTATAATCAAAGAAGCGCGAACTTTTGCTCTGGATTACTTTCATCTGCTAAAAAAACATGCCCATGGCCCTGTTGCTTCAAATATTTATACAAAGGTATTTTTTGATGCTTTTCACCAAACCCGCTATTTGAATGTTCGGATTGATGCTGTGGATCATTTGTTATTTTTTCTCCACAAAATTTGTTCAGATGCTGATAAGGATAGTGATCGGTTTCTGCCAGTTATTGAAGATGCCCTGACCCATATCTTTGAACTGAATGAACCGCAATTTTTTTATTTTGTCAAAAGCTACTATCAACTCAACCATTTGGCAAAAAAATGCATTCACAAGGATATCAATTTCAATCCCACAATCATCAATAACCTGCTCATTCGCTTTTATAAACGCACCTATCAGTATTGGCATCAACAGAAATCCCCACAAACCTATTTTGAGCAGGCAGCTGAATTTATTGATAATATGCCCAATATCTCTCATTTATTTGATGGTATATCTCATAAAAATATAGAGAAAAACGTTTTACAACTAGAAGCAATTGTCAATCAATACAGAACTGATGACCGACAATTGACTGCGTCTTTAATACCAATGCCAGGATTCAACCAAATTGTTTCATGGTATAATGAAATGCCAACAAAAATAAGTAAAGCTGCGCCTGATGAACAAACTGGCAAGCAATGGAAAATGACATTTTTGTTTCACATGATGAGCATAGATGGCCTGTCATCCATTCATGAAGATATGTTACGAGAAATCAATCGGACAGTTTCCTGGCTTATTGATCACCAGGATATGGAACATAACAAACAATTGCTGACAAACACCTGCAATACCTTAAAAAGCAGCCTGGATAAATATCCTGCCATAGCGCTGACCTGTATACAGACAATGGGGAAAGCAGTTTATCATACCAATGAAAATGCGTTGATCTTTTTATTCATTGATGAAGTCATTTCAATGGGCTTTCAAGTTCCCAATTTACAAGGTGTTGGTGAAGACTGGCAAATTCGTGCCAATAGTGTTCATTTAAAAAATGTAACTGTCTGGCTGGAACTGGCAGAATTGAACCCACAGGTATCTCAAAAATTGCTTTCCTCTCTGATCATTCATCTGTCTTTGTCGGGCTTTTTTATAAAGGACACCGATCTGTTTCCACGAGAAATCTCAAAACTCCTCAATAGTCATATTGAACCTGTATACAATCTCATAAAACAACTGGCCCGATTGTTTCCATCATATTTTAACGAAATCGGTGCTGAGGGCCGTCTGCGGGACATCTCCACTGAAATGGATGAAATATCGTCCCGAAAAGATCGCCTGATTCATTTTCTAAGGAAGCAAAGCCATGTGGAAAGCAGCAATCAAACACTTGATTTAACAGAATCTGTATTTGAATACTGGCTGTCAGGAGATACCAATATTCTTCATGAAAAAATCCCTGACAATATTTACAAACGACTGAATCCAGATGATTCACATGTTTCTGACATGCGAAAAATTGCCAGATATCTTTTCAACCAAGCAAAAGAAACAAAGAATCCTTTATCCAAGGTACTGGAACTATCTGATGATGCCATTAAAGAGATTGTTTTTCAAGCGCCTGATATCTCAGAATCGGTAAAAAGAAAAATGTATTTAACCTTGATATTTTATAAATCCTTACATCAAAAGTACCATCTGGATAAAGTGAATCTCAGTGATTATCTGGAACAATGTCAGTCTCAACTCAACTACGACGATTTTCCATCTATCCCAAAAGTCCAGGAGCTTATCGAAGAAACTGATTTAATTACAAAAGTTGATGGCCTGATTGATGTTTTACTGCAATTGCGCAAAATTATATTAACCAGAAAACAGTTTGAAGCCCGGGAAAATATTTATCGCAAACGCCATTTTACAATAGATATTCCATCAATGTATGGTAGTTATAATGAGAAAAAGTTTGATGCTCTGGCCTTAACCTTTCGATTGGAGGCTTATATCAATGTCTGCTTTGAACAACTTGTGGAGGATGTTGATTTAGAGCTTATTACACGGGCATCATTTTTTCAGATCAATACACGTCTCAAACTCTTTAACAAGGCATTACGTATTGATGGCATATATTCCATTGACTTTACTGAACAGCTTAAATTGCTGGGGCTTGCATTAAGTAAACGTGGATTTACGTTTACACAGTATATCGATATTTTCAAAGGCATTGCCAGAGCAGTGCGCCGGATTGTGCAGAACTATTTTCATACAGTTCATGAACATACGCTTGTACAAATTTTAAGACAAACCGATGAATCAGATCTGCTGCCCAAGTATCGTCATACCGGCAAGGTAAACTATAATCAGGAACAGCGACATCATCGGGTTTCGGAAATGTTTTTTAGGGATCGAATTGCCACATCTCTGGGGCTAAAACAACTGGACTTATTTGTCAGTCAGATATTGAGTGTTTTGTTTCGTCAGGCAGATAAACTGCCTGACAAGCTGTTTCATGCCTTACTTAACTATGATGCAGAGCGATCCATTTCCCCTTTATCCAATCCAAAGGCTTTGGTACAAGATGTCATTCATATGGGCATGAAAGGTTACAATCTGGCAAAATTAAAAGGGTATAAACTGAATGTGCCCCCTGGGTTTATTATCACAACTGAGATTTTTCGCTTTAGAGAAGTTATTGAGAATTACTTGCCTGCTGAAAAAAGTTACAAGGAGCAAATAACATCAGAAATAAAGCGCCTTGAAGGTGAAACTGGCAAAGAGTTTGGCAATCCAGAGAATCCATTGTTGTTATCTGTCCGCAGTGGATCATCAGTTTCACAGCCAGGAATGATGGATACCTTTCTCAATGTGGGTATCTCTGAAAAAATCGCTGAAGGTATTGCCAGAAGAAAAGGACTGGAATGGTTTGCATGGGATAACTATCGCCGATTTCTTCAGATTTTTGGTATGTCATTTGGATTGAAACGCAACAAGTTTGATGCCATGATGGCACGCTTTAAAGAAGAAAAAAATGTTGTAATCAAGCGAAATTTCACTGGAAATCAAATGCGGGAACTGGCGATGATTTATAAGCACTCTTTATTAGACGAAGGTATTGATATTCCAGACGATCCAATGGAGCAGCTGCTCACATCAATTATGCGAATTATTGATTCCTGGAATTCAAGCCGAGCCAAAACATATCGGGAAATAATGGGTATTTCTGATGATTGGGGAACAGCAGTCACTGTTCAGACAATGGTTTTTGGTAATATCCATGAAAATGCTGGGGCAGGAGTGACTTTCACAAAAAGCCTTCGGGGGATTACCCATGGTGAAAGAATTCAATTATGGGGGGATTTTACGCCTGGTAATCAGGGCGAGGATGTTGTTGCCGGTCTGGTAAAAACGCATCCCATTTCTATTGTACAGGCCCAATATGAAAGCCGACCGATCACAGCCGCATTGGAAAGCCTGTTTCCTGATATCTATAAAGCCTTAAAAGAAGAAGTTGCTGCTTTGTTGATTACAGAAAAAAAGTGGGGGCATCAGGAAATTGAGTTTACTTTTGAAGGGCCCAACAGAGAAGACCTGTATATTTTGCAAACCCGAGATATGGCCCTAAGTTCCCAGCAAAAAACGAGTATTTTGGATATTTCCGAAAAAAACAGTCATCAGTTTGCAGGCAGAGGCATTGGTATTGGGGGTGGCGCTATCAGTGGACGAATTGTTTTTAGTGTTGAAGAAATTAATCATTGGCGGGTCAAAGAACCAGATACACATCTAATTGTTGTTAGAAACGACACTGTACCAGATGATATTCGGGAAATCAACGAAGCGGATGGCTTATTGACAGGACGTGGTGGCGCGACATCTCATGCAGCAGTTGTTGCACATCGGCTGGGAAAAACATGCGTGGTTGGATGCACTGAGCTGTCTTGTTTTGAAGATGATCAATGGTGCCAGGTAAATGCCTTTAAGTTTCGATCGGGCGATTTTATTAGTATTGATGGCAATGAAGGTAGTGTCTATTCAGGTAAGGTAAAGATTATAGAACGTCACTCAGGTAGAGCTTGAAATTTTAGGCATCCTTGAGGGGATTTGGGGGCAGCCCCCAAATCCCCTCAATCCGACGCTGGAGCGTGGGATTGAGAAATCTTAAGGTTTTGCATATTTCGTTTTTATTTTTTCAGTCGTGCCTTCAGAATGAAGTTCATCCAAAGCCTTTTGAAATTTTTTCAAAATGGCTGCATCCGTGCTATGATAAAAAGCATATCCCATCTGCTTGGCTGGAAATTCGTAAACAATTTCATACTGTGAAGGGTCTACGCCAATTTCTTTCATTTTCGTTTTTGCTGTATCAAATGAATATGATATTACATCATACCTTCCTTTTTCTAGTTTTTTGATCAGACTGATTGGATTTGCTGTTCTATCAAACTTAGCAGCATTTACACCAGATTCTGACAACAGCGATTCCCCAACATCGCCATTGACAATGCCAAAGGTTCCATCATAATTTTTCAAATCGTCAACCGAGTTAAAGATGACATGTTTACTCTTTCTTGCAATAACATGATTTTCTGGTTCATCATTGATCAGTGGTATGGGATAGACAAATTTCCAACCCAATACATCTTTACGTTCATTGGTTAATGTTGTAGAAAAAAGACATGTGCCTGGTTTTGTTTTGACCATTTTCACACCCCGTGGCCAGGGCACAAGGTTAATGTCTTTAGTTGTTTTCTTTAACCCGACTTTTTTCCAAATCTCTACAAGTACATCAACAGCGATTCCTTTTAGAACACCATTTTCCATATAATTATATGGGGGATATTCTTCGGTATACCAGTGAATATCTTCAATGGTTTGCGCTGTAACAATTGCGGAAAATAAGCTAAAAAAGACCATCAGGCTTAGTTTTTTCATGAGACCTCCTTTTAAAAATAAATTTAAATATTTAAATGGTTTAGAAAACTCTAAACATTAAAAGTACTGACCAACTCACGCAATTGGCTGGCAATGTCTGCCAGGTGTTTTGCTGATTCACTGACTTTCTTAATATTGTTATTGCTTTCAGATACAGATCGCTCAACGAGCTGAACATTGGATGACACATCATTGGTTGCATAAGCCACTTCTGATGAATTTTTCGACATATCAACCAGCCCATTGGCAACTTCCTCTATAAATAATGAAATCTGTTTTGCACCACTAGTGACTTGAGAAACATTGTTTGAAATTTCTTTGGTTGCTTCAGTCTGGTCATCCACTGATGTAGAAATAAGGGTCACTGATTCATTAATTTGCTTTATAACATCAGTAACCTGTTCTATGGACTTGATAGCATCAATTGTGTTGGTCTGAACGCCTTCAATGCGCTTGGAAATATTTTCAGCAGCCTGTGCGCTCTGGTTTGCCAGCTTTTTAATTTCATTTGCCACAACAGCAAAACCTCTGCCAGCATCACCCGCAGAAGCGGCTTCGATTGTGGCATTTAAAGCCAGCAAATTGGTCTGATCTGCAATGCGCTTGATAACTTCGGTAACTTCGCCAATTTCTTTTGCCGCATCACCCAGTATATTCATAACACTGGTGGCATTATTGGCCAGGGATGTGGCATGAATTGAAATCTTTGCGCCATCTTTGGCTGCTTTTCCAATTTCATTGATAGACATTGTGGATTCTTCAACTGCTGCTGCAACACTGTTCATATTTTCAGACATCTTATTGGTCGTGCTGGACACTTCATTTGCATTGACACTGATTTCTTCTGTTGATGATGCCATGGATGAAATATTGTTGGACATCTGTTCAACTGCTGCTGCCACACTGGTTGCTTTTGCGGATACCTCATCAGAATTTTCAGATAAGAATCCAGACGTTGTTGACAGATCATTGGATGAATTGGCTACATTTTCTGCATACTCTTTGACTGTTTGTATAATTTGCGAAAGATCAGCCAATGTCTGATTTAAGGCATCTGCAATGGTCTTAAAATTCGTGTAGGCTTCACCAGTATCATTATCTGCTTCTGTTACTTGATATTGTTGTGTAATATCTCCTTTTGAAACCAATTCTAACATATCAGTCAGCTTTGCCACCTCTTTTTCCTGATAAGAACTCACTTTTGCGATTTTTTGGACTGTCGTATTAATGGCACTTGAAATATTTGAAAAATTCTTATGCACATCAACAGTGTCTTCATCTGCATTCGATGGTATATAGGTTTGATTCATATCACCATTGGCTATCTTTTGAAGCATGGCTGAAAGATTATCCACTTCAACTGTCTGATAGTTATTGACTTTCTCAATTTTACTGATCATTGCATTTAATGCTTTGGAAATATTTGTAAAATTGCTAGAAACTTCTTCTGAAACAGCATTATTTGATGTTGGCGTATACCTTAAGGACAGATCTCCTTCAGCGACTCTGTTAAGTGTTGAAGATAATTTGTTGACTTCTGATTCCTGATAATTTTTGGAACGTCGAATGTCTGTTTGGTCAATGATAAATTCAAAAGCCCCAACAAGTGAGCCATCCGAAGTTTTTAATGGTAAGCCATAGTAGTCTATTTCTAATGATTGATTATTGCTTAATTGTGCAGTGGCTTCACGAAAGATTTTCTGAGAAGTATTCATGGCCTGGGCGCATGCACAGTTGGCTGTTCGACAATCGTTTGTTTTGATAATCTCGTAACACTTCTTACTTGCAATGTCATTCTGGTTCATTCCAAGCAATTGACAACCTGCTTTATTCATAAATGAAATATCAAAATTTTTATTGATAATCATTATTGGAATTACTGCTGAATCAACAATTTCAATGACAATATCTGCAATACTATTCGCCCCTTTGATTAATCCCTGATATGCCCCCTCAAATTTTGTGTCATCTCCTCTATAGGTCAGTATGCCCAGCCCAATCTTGTTGACAATGGTGTTAAACTCATTTAAAAGATTTTCCAGTTCTTCGGCCATATGATCTAAACAGTTTGCAACGCTCTCCTCATTTTTTGCATTTAATTTTTCAGGCATTTCACCTCGGGCAATCTTTTTTGCCGCACTAGACAGCAATGATGGATCACACCCCAATTGGTTGATAATGCTACTTGTTATGAATATGCTCAGAAAAATGCCAATCAGAATAGAAACAATAAGGCATAAAATAATGGTTTGATCAGTTCTCCTTATTTTTTTATCTCTGGATTCAGTGCGTTGTTTCATGAGACTGCTTTCTTCATGAACAAATTCATTCATCACTTCACGAAATTCATCAATATATTCCTTTCCTTTTGCCTGTCCGACAAAGACTTCAATATCATGCATGGTTTTCGTTTGACCCACTTGTTTCCGAAGGTCAACAGCCGGCTCAAAAACATTTTTTTTCCAGGAATCCAGTAGTGATTTCATTCTTTTTAAACGTTCTACCTGGGCAATATTATGGCTGACAGATTTTTGAACCCATACCAGTTTCTCAAAGGCTGTTTTTTTTCCATTTTTATAGGGTTCAAGAAATTGATCCTTTCCAGACAGGAGAAATCCTCGCATTCCTGTTTCCATATCCACAACCGCTTTCATTGCGTCATTGATGTGTTGAATAATTTCATGTGTAAAAATAACGCGACTATTGGTTTCTACGATAGAATCAATTGACATGATGCTCATGACGCCAGTAAATAACAAGAAAATCAGAGGGCTTAAGCCTCCAATTAAAATCTTTGACTTTAATGTCAGTTTGTTGAACTCCATAATACGTTTCCTTTTCCTTTTTGTTAAAAAAAATATGAATTTTTTACGTTAATAACTTTTTATAAATATTCTTTGCATCTAACAAAACAAGCAGGTTATTATCCAGTTTGCAGACGCCCTGAATTAAATCCTTTTCCATTGCCTTTTTTTCAATCTTTTCATGAAAACTGTCTTCCTCATATTTGTTATCTTCAATATCAGCGTCATCAATGCTGAAAACATCCCCAATTTTATCCACCAGAAAGCCAAAAGATGCACCCACATCATCTTTTAAAAGAACAACCCGAGACATTTCATCAATTTCTTTGCTTTCAAAGCCCAGAATGACTCTCAGATCAATAACTAAATTAATATGCCCGCGTATATTGACATAGCCCCTGATTTCCTTTGGTGAATGAAAGATGGTTGTCAAGGTAATGCCAGAGTTAATTTCTTTAACATTCAGAATATCGACGCCATAATGATGTTTACCAATCCAGAAGGTACAAAATTGTTTTAAATTGACATTGGCATGTGCAATCTGGTCAAAATTGCTTTCTATCTGTCCGGCATAAATCTGTTGGTCACGAATGTTCAATAGTTCAGACATTTCAGATAACAGGGATTCTCTGTCAATTTTTACATGATATGCATTAAATCCAGCTTCACGCGATTTTGTACGATCAGCATCAGTATTTAAAGATGTTACAGCGATGGATGGCAAATTATTGTATTCTTGTTTTTTTCGCACAGCTTTCATGAAATCCCACCCATTCATGATTGGCATTTCAATGTCTGATATAATAATGTCAAAATTGTATTCATTTAAAAGCGTGAGTGCCTCCTGGCCATTCATGGCTGTTGTGACTTTATAATTATCCGATTCAAAATATCTTTTTTCAAGTTGTTGTAAAAATTTTGAATCCTCAACAAGGAGAACATGTCTACTTTTATCTGGAGGCGGGGTTTTCAGGCGTCTGTCTTCAAACCAGTCCGGCTCTGCGATTTCAATTATTCTGAAAATGTCAATAAAGAGCGCAATTCGATCATCAATAATAGCAGTACCCAGAAGCCCATCACGTTTGAGTGCATCTACATTTAATGTTTTGGGTACAGATCTGATATCTTCTACATTGGATATCAGAATGCCAAAAGGACGTTTGATATGTTTGGGTAATATCAAAGACATTTCATCACTCATCAGACATGAGGATACATTTAATACATTGTCTAGTCGTAATACCTGTGTTTCGATGTCATCAATAACAATATATTCTTTTTCCCCAATGGTCTCAATTTGTGAACGTTTGATACGTTCAACCCGCTTGATCAGGGTCAAGGGAACAGCAAATAATTCTTTGGGACCACTTTTGAACAATAATGCAGAATGAATATCTTCTTTTATTTCAGAAAGATGCAAGTCCTTATCAAAGTATTTCAAATATTCACTGATTGAAAGCCCTGCATGCTTTGAAATACCTTCAATATCCAAAATCAAGGCAACCATGCCATCGCCAAGGACTGTTGCTCCAGAATAAATATCAATATCTTTAGTGATGTTATGCATGGGTTTGACAACAATTTCTTCCATGCCATGAACTTTTTCTACAATGATACCAAAATATCGGCTGCCAACTTTAACCACAACAATTTCCAGTTTTTTTGCTTTTTGATTGAATCCGATTTTTGGGTTGTTAGAATACTGTTTGGTGATTTGTGCGCGAATGGAATCAGTAAATTTTTCAGGTCGTTTGAGAATTTCATTGAGCCTGATCAAGGGCAATAGCTTACCTCTTAATCTGTAGACTTCACGATTTCCAGCAGTTTCAATTTTCGTATAGATGTCATCATCATACAGGGATACCAGTTCTTCAAGGTTGATTTGAGGGATGGCATAGCGCATGTTTTCAATTTCAACAATCAGGCTTGGAATAATGGCAAGGGTTAGAGGCAATCGTAGATGAATGGTAGTGCCTTCGCCCACTGATGAATTCAGTTCCAATGTGCCGCCAAATTGTTCTATGGATGTTTTGACAACATCCATACCAACGCCTCTCCCTGAAACATTGCTCACTTTTTGGGACGTAGAAAATCCTGGAATCATGATAAAAGAGAGAATTTCTTTATCGCTCATATCTGCAAGTTCAGATTCATTCTTAAAGCCATTGTCAATAACGCGCTTTTTAATCATTTCAGGGTCAATCCCCCTTCCATCGTCGGTAATGGTAATATTTATTTGCCCGGCCTCATGGAAGGCATGAATTGAAATGGTGCCCTTATCTGATTTTCCTTTTTTAAGTCTTTCTTCCGGACTTTCAATACCATGATCACTACAGTTACGTATTAAATGGGTCAGGGGGTCAGAAAGGGTTTCTAAAATAGATTTATCCAGTTCAACCTCACTGCCAAAGGTGATAATATCGATTTTTTTATTTAATTTTTTGGAAAGATCACGAACAATTCTGGGCAGTTTTCCAAGCAAAGACCCAATGGGCTGCATTCGTGTTCGCATAATCGTTTCCTGGAGTTCAGATGTCACCAGGTCTAAATCTTCAACAGAAGTGGAATCTACATTATCAATAGATGTCAATTGTCTGTTTCTAACAAGAACCAATTCGCCAACCAGTGTCATTAATTGATCCAGAATGTGAACATCCACCCGGATTGTTTCCGAGTGGCCGCCCATTAATTTCGGCGTATCATGTTCAGAAGCGTTTATTTGCGAGGCTTGTTCATTTTTTTCCCTGGTGTTAATTTGTTTTAGTTCTATGACTTCTTCTTCAGTCTCAATGGGAAGGTTTTGGTCATTGAGAGATTGGGATATGGTAAGATCAGTTGTACCATGATTGGGCCTCATAAGAATCTGATCGTGCCTTATCAAACCATTGTGAGTATTGGTTTTAGTCTGATGGGATTGAGATGTTTGGGTTAGATTGTGATTTGTCTGTGTGAGCTGGATGATATCATCATCAGAAAGCGCCAAAGATAAAATGATCAAATCTTTTTCTAATATACTTCCATATAAAACGTTAAAAAATAATGGGTCCTGGGTGATATCTTTAGAAAATATATCTGCCTGTGTTTCAATATTTGCATCAATGATCTGACCCATTTTTTGCAATTTGGTAACCAACTGTGAAGGCATTTTATTGTTTTCATACATATTGAATCTCAGGATATACAAATCATGGTCAGGGGGCGTATTTTGAATTACAGTCTCAGTAATGTCCAGGCCATATGTCTGGCTGATGGCATACAATCTGTTTTCTGTAACAGAAAGCCGGTGTGCCTGTTCTTTTTCAGTGGTTTGGGTTGTTTTTACATTTTTATTGTCTGTTTTTTTGCTTGTTTTATTGTCTGTATTTCTTATATGTTTTGTATTTTTGGGAACATCTGTGGTTTGTGTCAGGTGAACAATTTCATTTTTTACCTGATCAATATCAACAGATTCGCTTTGTTCAATATCTCCTATCATTGTTGAGAGGAGATCCACACCATTCAATAAGCAATCAATATACTTGCTTTCTGGTTTTAATTCTCCTGTTCTCATTTTTTGGAGTAATGTTTCCATTACATGAGAAAGGTCGTTAATATTATCAAGCTGCATGAATCCTGAGGAACCTTTGATAGAATGTATTGCCCTGAAAAGATTGTCAATAGACTCTTTTTTATTGCCATCAGTTTCCTTTTCAAGAAAAAGCAGTTCTCTTTCAACAGTTTCAATGTGATCATTTGCTTCAACAAGAAACAAATCAAACATTTCTTGTTCCTTATTTTCCATAAAAGCTCCCTATTCTAACAGCGTTCATCTTGCTTATTTAGCACATTTTTGAGTTCATTATATGCACTGACAATGTGTTTCATGAAAGAACGTGCTTTTTCCCAATCTTTTTCATGTGCAGCATGTTCCATTTCCTTTGAAACAGTTGATAATTTGTTGGCACAAATTGTTGCTGAAGTTGATTTAAGTGTATGTGCATACATTTCTAAATTTGTAAAATCATTATTCTTAAAAGCATTTTCAAGCTTTGAAATGAGGTCTGGTGTATCTTGTAAGAAAAGCACCAGGATTTGATCAAACAAAAGCGTGTCGCCATCAAGTAACTCAACGGCTGAGGCTTTGTCAAAAATGTCTTTTGAGTCAATATCCTGTTGCTCATTTTTGTTGGTTGAATCGGTTTTTAAAAGATCATCTGAACAATCATTCAGTGGCATTGAATCTATTTCTTTCAATGCACTGGCAATTTGTTCAATATTCATGTGCTGTTTTAATTCATTAATAATAATATCCATTTTGGCAGGTTTAGTAATAAATCCATTCATTCCAGCATCACGACATTGTTCTTGAAATTCACCAGTATTGGCAGTCATGGCAATAATTGGGATATCGACTAGTTTAAGTTCCTGCCTGATTTTTTTGGTGGCATCAATGCCATTTAACTCTGGCATCTGCATATCCATGAAAACAGCATGGTATTGATTGTTTTTAACAGCTTCGACCGCTTCAATGCCATTTTCCACCAAATCCAAATGCATGTTGTGTTTTGCAAATAATGATCGGGTCAGTTCTTGATTGACAAAATTATCCTCTGCCATTAAAAATTGAGTCACTTTTTTCCAGTTTTCATTGTTAAAGAATTTTTCTTTCATGGCAATGGCATGCTGATTTTTTTCACAATCCTGAGGGGCAATTGTTTGTTGGCAATCTTGGGAACTATTATCGCCAACAAACTGTTCAGATTGATCTGACTGTGGGAATATGATTTTAAAACAGGTGCCTTTGTTGACTTCGCTGGTCACTTCAATTCTGCCACCATGTCGATCAACCATTTCTTTCACAATGGACATTCCCAGTCCAGTGCCTTTTTCACCTTTGGTGCCGCTTTGAGAGGTTTTTGTATATTTGTCAAATAAATAAGGGATTTGATCCTCTGGAATGCCGATGCCGCTGTCTTTAACCGATATTGACAGTTCCTTTAATGTGTCTTCAGTTGCAATGGTAACATCAATTTTTCCACCATCAGGAGTAAATTTGATGGCATTGGATAACAGATTATTAAGGACTCGTTTTAATGCATTTTTATTGCAGTTAATTACCCCATTGACAGAATGATCTTGAAATGTAATTGGGATATTTTTTTGTGCTGCGTGTGGGGTAAGGGCAATGATACAATTCTGGGTTAAAGTAACAGCCAGCATTGGAGCCATTGGCAAGGGCGATTTTTCAGATTGTATTTTTGAAAGATCAAGAATATCATTAATCAGGCTCATCAAAAAATTCCCTGATTCTTTAATGTGGCCTAAATGTTCCCTGTCTTCAGATTGCAGATAATCTTTATCCAGCATCAATTCTGTAAAGCCAATGATACCATTTAAAGGGGTGCGGAGATCATGAGAGCAAACCGCCAGGATATCGTCTTTCATTTTATTCAGACCAGTGAGTTTATTGATTGAATCCCTAAGTTTTTTATTCAGATGCGTTCGCTCTAAATGAACAGATAGACGTGCGAGTAGTTCTTCTTTTACAAAAGGTTTAAGCAGATAATCGGTTGCACCAGCCTTGAACAGGCGTAATAATTCAGAATGTTCAGACATGGCAGTTATAACAATAATAGGAATATCAATCAGTTCCAACTCTTTACGAATTTTTTTACACAACTCCTCCCCTGTTAAGCGCGGCATAACAAAATCAGAAATAACAAGGTCGATATCAGCCATTCGGTTGCACATGGTCTCATATGCGTACATACCATCTGGGGCTTCGATAACAGTTAATCCCTCTCTTTTTAAGATATCGCAAATAATTATTCGGGCAGTGGAATTGTCATCAGCAACCAGGGCTGTCATCCCATGAAGTCGATTTTCTGGTGTTAGAATATTATTAACAGCGGCAAGAATATCGCCATCTTCAAAAGGTTTTGTGATAAAGTCTGCTGCTCCAAGCTTAAACCCTATTTTGCGATCCTCCAGGGTATCTTTTCCTGTGACAAAAATTACAGGTGGGCGTCTGGGATTTTTGGCATATCTTTTTTCCTGAAGTTTTTTGCAGGTTTCAAAGCCATTTAAGCCTGGCATTTCTATATCCAGGGTAATGAGATCAGGTGGCGAAACCATAGTTGAATAAACAATAGCTTCAAAACCATCTTCAGCTTCATCAACAATATATCCGCCAGCTTCAAGCTCTTTTCTAATTATTTTTCTAACCACCTGACTATCATCGACAACCAGTATTTTCATTTTTTGTGTCATTGGCGATCCTTATCATTAATATTTGCAGCGAGAAAAGATATTTACGAATGAATATCTATTTATCATTTGATTCTAAATCTGTCAATAAGGGGTTCGTCGGGCCAGAAAATTTTTCTTAACCCAATTATGGTCATCTGACGAATCATGGTTTAGACAAATGTACTACAGCAAGGCAGAAATAATGCCCCTGTTTTAGCTATAAAAATCCATCAATGCAGAATTGCAGCAAAGTCGCGACCGCCTGGGGTTGAAACCCCAGGCTATTATCGGCTATTATCTGGCGTCCCTATCGGGACTTATAGTGTCTTGATAGTTCCATATTATGGTTGACAGTAAAACAGTTTTGAGTTATGAAATATCAGTATAATTCAAAACTCGTAAGTATTCACACCGGGCGTATCCAGCGGGCGTATGTACAGTTTAGGGGACGTGAATTTCATACAAGGAATGCACGATCTCGGCAATTGCAAGAACAGCGTAGGGCTAAAGCCCATAGCCGTCAGGCTAAGGCAAACTCGCTCTGATGCTCGTTCCCAGGCTCTGCCTGGGAACATGTTCTTGGCGGCTCTGCCGCCTGTTCAGTTCGTAGGTGGCAGAGCCACCTCGGAAAACGTTCCCAGGCAGAGCCTGGGAACGAGCATCAGAGCGAGTTTGCCTTAGCCTGACGGCTATGGGCTAAAGCCCAACGCTGAATTGAGAAAGGACGCTAAAGCGCCCTCAATACCCAAAAGCTAATTATTAATTAACTGTTTATTTATTTCAAAATTGATGAAAATCATGATATTCCCAATTCAGTACCTATGTTGTATGAGGGCGCTTTAAGTAAGCGGTCATAAATTTTCGGGTAGATAAAAGTTCGTCCAACTAAAAATGTTCGACCGCCTGGGGTTGAAACCCCAGGCTATTATCTGTCGTCCCTAAAGGGACTTAAAGTGTTATATTTAAAAGATCTGTTATAATCGAACGAAATGTGGATCCAACAAGACACTATAAGTCCCGATAGGAACGACAGATATAAAAAAACATGTATGGTAGAGAACATAAGGCTGACTGGCAAGAATAGATTTTTTTTAACCCTTAAAGCAGGTAGAAAAACGTTCAGTTGTGTTTGAAATAGCTTCATAATATGACTATTATTATTATTAAATTAATCTGGAGGAAAACATGAAATTAATTCAAATAGATGAGGAAAAATGCAAAAAAGATAACATTTGTATTATTGAGTGCCCTTTCAATCTTCTCAGGGAAAATGAAAGGGGCATTCCCGAAATGATTGAGGGGGGAGAAACTAACTGCATGGTATGTGGTCATTGCCTGGCGATATGCCCGTCCGGTGCTGTGTCTCTAAATGGGATTTCTCCAGATAGTTGCGACGCGAGTCAAAAGAATATTATTGTGGATCCGCAGACAATGGAGGCACTTCTTAAAAACCGAAGATCAGTAAGGGTTTACAAAGATAAATCCATTGAAAGAGAGACTGTTGGTCATCTCATGGATATGATTCGCTGGGTACCATCATCCAAAAATACACAACCGCTCCACTGGAAGCTGGTTGATGATCGTACAAAAATTCGTGAAATGGCAGGATTGACTGTTCAGTGGTTTGAGGAAATCAATGCCTTTCCAGATATTGTAGCTGCATGGAAGGGAGGTGAAGACATGATACTCCGAAATGCTCCGCTTATTGTCATTGCCCATGTTGCAAAAGATGCCTTAAATCCTTCTACTGACGCTTGCATTGCGACTGCTTCCCTTGAACTGGCTGCCATGTCATATGGTATCGGTTCATTTTGGACAGGTTTTTTTATGAGGGCAGCAAATAATTATACGCCTTTAAAAGCCTTTTTGAAACTCCCAGAAAATCATGCGGTTTTTGCAGGATTGGCTCTCGGGTATCCAAAATTCAAATATCACAGAATCCCTAATCGTCAAGCCTCAAAAGTAACCTGGATGTAATCTTTTCCTTTTATTTTTTATTTGGCTCTCATGCATAGGGAAAACCACAAGCAGAAAGTGATATTGATATTTGTATTGTTATGTATATAGGGAATAAACGATAAATTGAATTAAGTAAGCGGTCATAAATTTTCGGGTAGATCGTAGTATATGTTTTGTTATTCGTCTGGTTGGTCGAACCTTATGTTCGCCTCGAACAAAAAACAGTATCAAACCTATGAGCAAAACCAATGTAGGGGCGAACCTTGTGTTCGCCCGCCGAACAAAAACCGATATCAAACCTATGTTCGAAAATGAATTAGAAACGTTTGCCTCGGACATAGGTTCGCAAGCGATTTTAGTTCGGCGGGCGAACACAAGGTTCGCCCCTACATACATTGGTTTGATATCGGTTTTTGTTCGGCGGGCGAACATAGCGATAAGTAGGAATCTTCATTCTGATCGTTGTTGACTTACGAGGAAGAATGAGGTCGCATCTTAATTATTAACTATTAATATCAGGTCGAGAATAAAGAGTTGTTTGTAAAGAAATAGTTAATAATTAAGATGCGACCCCATTCTTTAATGAACGCCTTCAGCATTCAAGAGAGACAAAAAGCCATAACAACTAAAAAGAATATTCGTACTCCAGGCTGAGAGAACTGATGGCAATTGTCCGGCATGCCCCAGCGATATACTGATACTGTTCATCATCCAATAAAAAAAAGCGGCCACAACACCAAAAACAATGGGTTGAGCAAGCCCTCTGATTTTCGATTGCTTTAATGCAGTTCCAGCACCTATGATAGTCATAATCAGGCAAATAAATGGAAATGCGGTCTTGGCGTATAGGTCAACCTGATACATTGTGGCATCATAGCCTTCACGACGAATTTTTTCAATATATGCCTTTAATTCTAAATAACTCATTTCTTCAGATTTTTTGGACACTCTTATCAGATCCGATGGCTTGAACGCTAATTTCATAGCCAAAATTTCGGGGTATGACACTTTTTGGGTTTCACCTGTTTTTTCCAATAGTTGATGAACCGGTGATTCAAGGATCCACTGATCATTTTCATAATGACCTTTTTTGGCATCAATTCGTTGAATCAGCCGAAAATTATTGTCAAAAAAATATAGCGTGATGCCATGAGCGACCTGTTTGCCCTGATGAAAAAAAGCGATATTGGCAATGAGGCCATCCCCCTTGATCCAGATATTTTTTTCCTTTGACACCTGAGCATTTCTATTTTTGATTTCTTTATACCAGATATAATTGGCCCTATCGGCGGTTTGGGGGATGATAATTTCAGAAAGTAAAAACATGGCGGCAGTGGAAGCAATACCAAATATTAGAACAGGCTGCAGTAAATAGTATATGCTTATGCCACTGCCTTTTATTGACATAATTTCATTGTTTTTGATCATTATTCCAAAAGTGATTAATACAGCCAGTAAAACACAGATGGGAAGAATCTGGCCTAAAATAAATGGGACTTTTAACAGCATATATTCAATGAATCGAGAAAAAGGCAGGTCTGTTTCCATGAAATTGTCAATTCTTTCGATAAAGTCAATAATTAAAAATATCATGCTGATTGAAATCAGAACGAGCATAAATGATTTGCACGTTTCACTCAATATATATCTATGTATCAGGCCCATAAGTTATTTATTGCTTTTTGGCGATGTTTGTTTCAAGCATTTGAATCAAGTCCACCAGTATTTCACCACTTTCCTGTAAAATAGCATCAATTTCTTCATCCTCTTCATCATCAACTTCTTCTTCTTTATTTTTATCATTTTTGTCTTTGACCTTGTCCGGGGATTGTGTGTCATCATCATCGGTAGACGCTAATTTCTTCAATGGCTCCAAGCCTTTTGCTTTTCTTTTTTTGTTTTCCCATGAGAGTTTCCATTGGTCAACAGCATCGCGTTCTTTTTTCCGGGTGGCTTCAGACAAAGATATGCGCGTTTTTTCCTGTTGTTCTGTCTGAAATTTAAGATTGGCCTTGAAAAACTCAAACTCAACATTGTCTTGTATACGTTGTTCATGTTTTTTATACAATTTTGAAATAATTTGAGGGGTTAAATTATACTTTGAGTGGGTGGCTGGATCAATTGTATCACATTTCATGGCATAAGGCAGTGTGCTTTCACCAATTTTATCAGGATTGTATATTGGCGGAAATTGAATATCTGGAATAATTCCCTGGTATTGGGTGCTTTTTCCAGAAATACGATAAAATTTGGCATGGGTAATTTTAAGTTGCCCCTGTTGCAGGTCCAACAAAGATTGAACTGTCCCTTTGCCAAAGCTTTGGGTGCCAACAATCAGGCCACGATGATAATCCTGGATCGCTCCTGAGAAAATTTCTGATGCTGATGCACTCATCCGGTTCATCATGACCAACAAGGGGCCATCATAGACAATATTGGAATGTCGGTCAAAATAGCGAGTGACCCTGCCATTGCTCTCTCGAACCTGGACTATGGGCCCTTTTTGAATAAAATGGCCGGTCAAAGAATTGGCTTCCTGAAGCGCACCACCGCCATTGTCTCTCAAGTCAATAATGATGCCGGCAATCTCTTCATTTTCAAGTGCATCTATGAGACGATTGACATCTCTGGATGTGCTTTTGTAATCCGACTCTCCGCCATGGTATGCTTTAAAGTCTAAATAAAAAGTAGGGATATCAATGACACCAATTTTAAATGTTTTTTCTTTTCGTGTGACTGTCATCACTTTTTTGTGCGCAGCCTGTTCTTCCAGTTTAACTTTATCACGTGTTATTTTGATCACTCTGGTCGTCTGATCATCAGCAGCTTCTGCTGGAATGATTCTCAAATAAACCACTGTCCCTTTTGGACCACGAATCAGATGAACCACTTCATCCAGTCGCCAACCGATAACATCGACAATATCATCCTCAGTCCCCTGCCCAACACCAACAATTCGGTCTCCAGGCTGTAGGTCACCCGCTTTATCAGCCGGCCCTGCAGGTACGAGGCGCAGAACTTTTGTGAATTCATTTTCTCTTTGAAGTACTGCACCAATACCCTCAAGGGAGAGACTCATTTGAATGTTAAAATTTTCTGATGCACTGGGCGAAAAATACTGGGTATGGGGATCATATACCTGTGTCAACGCATTCATATAGATACGAAAAGCGTCCTCACTATTGGTCTGACTGGCACGATTGAGCTGACTGCGGTAACGTTTGCGCAGTAATGATATGATATCATCCTTTTCTTTGCCCGAGAGAACCAGATTGAGCATTTCATTCTTTAGGCGCTTTCGCCATAATTCATCCTGTTCCTTGATGGTTGTTGGCCAGGGGGCTTTTTCACGATCAGTTTCAAAATACTCCTCAATTGAAAAATTGACCTTTTTGGCATGGTGTTTAATAAAATTTAAAATAAAAATCATACGCTCAATGACGCGCTGTTGATATTGATTAAAAACTTTATAAGCCAGATCAAGATCAGCTTTTTTAAGATAGTCGTCAATTTTTTGACGATAGGGTGTAAATGAATCAATATCAGATTGCAAAAAATATAGGCGTGACGGGTCAAGGTCGGATAGATAGGTATCAAATATGATTTCAGACAGATCATCATCCAGTTTTATTTTTTCATAGTGATGATATTTTAATTTGTAAACAATGCTTTTGACAATGGATGGATGTTCAGATTCAGGCGCAAGCTTTGTATAAAAGTCTTTTTTCTGTAATGGCCCATCGCCAATTAATGCAGGGTGGATATCTGCAAAAGCTAATGAATAGGTCAGGAGTGTGATTAGCACCATTCCTGATGAAAATAATTTGATAAATCGGTTGTTTGTCATTATAAATCCTATCTTTTTTTAAATATTTTTTAAAATTGTATCAATATAATTGCAAATACGACTCCAAATAAGACTGAATCAAATCCAAAATCGTATCATCTGTTTCTTCTTGCAAAATATCATCCAGTAAATGAACCGCTTCAGGCTCTCGTCGCTTGACGACCGATTTGATAATATCCTGGCGAATTTCTGGATCATTTTCCTGATGATATTGATAAATCAATCGCACAGAAACATTGTCAGTAATAGATCTGGTGTCACTATTTTCAGACAGGGTGTCATCGTTATCGTGTATTGTATTTTCTTTTTCAGGAACATCAAGACGGCCCAGGGCTTTAATAGCAGATTGTCGTATAAATGGCGTTTCAGAATTAATATAAGGTATCAGATATTTTTCACCCTCAGGCATTGTAGCGTTTCCCAGTGCTTTAATACAGGCGACAACATGACGTTCATCTGAATAACGTTCCAGCAGTCCAATAAGACGATTGTGAATGAAATTGGCAGAAACAGAGTTTTTCGCCTTATAAAACGTTTCGTTGAGTAAGCCAAGAGACAGAATTGCAGCATCAGACCGATTCATTGCCAGATTATCCAAACTGTCTTGTTCTTGAGCAATTAACCGAAATAAACTGTCGAGCAAGTCCGGTTTTGGGGTTGATATGCCACCGGCTGATATAACCGCTTTTAATCGGATCTCTGGCAATTGATTGTAATCTAAAAAAATATCACTGATTGCATTTTGTGCTTCTTCATGACCAATCATTTCTAATATCAATATAATTTGTCCGGCTGTGTTTGCATTGATATTCAGATTTTTAATGAGATCTGGAATAAAGCCCGATTCTTCAGGAAATTTAGACAAAAATTGTTTTAAACGCTGAATATGCTCCAATATCACTTCCTGGGATACATTTGCAAGAATATCTTTTTGAAACATTTCCAGGCGGCTGGATAATGGTTGTCCTTCTGATTGTCGGTTGCTGCTTTGGATAGTTTGCTCCCCTTTTTTCTCCTCATGACTGGCAAAGGCGTCAATAATATCAGACACTGGCATGGTGGTTTCCCAGATAAATAGTTCAGGGTCGAGATGTTGCTGGTCTGGGGTTAATAATATTTTTGTTTGTCGCCTGTACCATACTGCATGCTGAGAAACAAATATGGCAAAGGTTTCTTCACCCGCGTATGACTCAATCCACGATGCATTCTCAGCAGACAGGGTAATCTGATGATTGGATTGTTCGATTATCCCTCGAAATTGAAACTGATCGGTTCTGAGCATGGCATGATCCAGATCATGTAATGCCGTGCATCGGATATTTTGTTTGATCAATGACTGACATGAATGGGGTTCCAGCATGTATTCCACTTTAAATTTTCCAAAGGCGTGCTGTTCATTGGATCGCCATTTATTTTGACCTGGACGGGCATCTGAAGGCACCACAGTTTGAAGGGCAAATATTATTTCAGACAATGACGTGCGGCTTTGGTTATCCAGATGTGGCGGAAAATAAAACTGATCGGGCAAACCATTTTTATGCATGGCGATCAGAAAAAAAGGTCGAAATAATGTTTCAAGGTCTTCATCTCGGGACAGATCATCCGGAGATTCACCGGCACGAACATTGACATTGGATAATTGGCATCCAAAATATATGATATCTGCAACCGCATTCTTACCAAAAATTCGAATATTCAGGGTCGCGCTGATTTCCATATGTATTTGTAATGCGTAAGCATGCTCTTTGTCTATGGATTGACCTTCAAGTGCTGATGGATAGGTGAGATCGGTTTTAACAATATCCAAATGATACATTTGTTTTGCCCCGGTATACCAGTTCAGCTTAATGGGGCAATGTCTCTCTGATAGCATTGGCCGGGGGTGTTGTTTTGAAAATGGCTTTTGCTTAAAAAAGTTATCATTATCATCCTGGGACCAGTAATGATACCCAAAACCGGCAATGAGTAAGCCAGCAATGACAAGGAAAATTTTTTTTGATCTCTTGGGTTGGGTTGTGTCGTTCATTTCAATGATCCATCCATCATGACATAAGTTGCAACAATAATTAAAATCAGTAAAAAAATCCATAACAAAATATTATTTTTTTGAGACTGCTCTGATATCGGGTCGGCTTCGACAATTATCTCAGCATCGTCATCAACTGTTTTCTCGGGCAATGGCTTTAATGCAAACGATTCTTGAATCGCATTTTCAATTTCAGGAGAGTAATGTCTGGCCAAATATAAAAAGCGTCGGGCATCCTTACATTTTTCATCCATATAAACCACACGCAAGAACAAATCGCAGGCTTCCTGGCTATTTCCAGCCAATAAGGCATCCAATGCTTTAAGATATATCTGTGAAAATAAAATACGATTTTGAAGTTGTTTCACTTTGGTGGTGGCTTCGGTCAACAAATAAGCGCTCAGTTCGTGGTTCTGGATATCCTTTTCATAGGCAATTTTTCGTTGGTAGTCTTTAATTTTTTGATGTTTTAAAATCAACTGAATATATTTTTCATGAATATCCTTTGAATCTGGTGCAAGGTCAAGTATTTTTTCATAAACAATCAACAAATGATTGTTTTGATCCTTTAGATCAGCATATCGCAGTTTAATATTTTTTAAATGCGCATTCATGGGTGAATGGCGGAAATCCACCACTGAATACGAATACAGTGCTTCAAGTGCAGCTGCTTGAATTTTCAAGGCATTGATTAATCGATCTCTGGCTGCATCAGGCTTAAATTGATATAAATGTTCAAGAATTTTTTGGGCCTGAATGCAATTGTCCTCCGCAATAAGTATATCGGCGACCATCTGGTTGGCTTCAATATGTTTGGGATGAATATGCGTAATATGCTGTCCCACTTTGAGCGCATCATTGATTCGATCAGTTTGAAATAGAAATGACGCTGCCCGATACAAATAATCGCTCACCAAGGGGATATAATCTACACGTTTGAGAATGGTCTGCACAGGGTGGTGTTCTCGAATCCAGGCAGAGAAAAAGGCACATTTCATCAGATAACCATCAGCGTGTTGACCAATGAGTTGCCAGATTTCAAGCATTTGAATAGCCTGTTTCAGTCGTTCGTAAAACAGGGAGTTGCGGGTTTCATCCAGACGTTTCTCTATTTGCCATTGACTGATGGGGGTATCTGATTCTGCCAGGCATGCAATCACCAGTTTTTGATCAACAGAAAGTCCTTCCCAAATCCATTTCATATGTTTGTCATATCGGAGCATAACGCCCGAAAATGTTTCATTGGGTGATGCCCCATAAGGGAGACTTCGGAACTCCCGACAAATAGCATCAATAATGAGAGGATAACCACCTGAAAAATCATGTATGGCCTGAACAATTTTTTCAGGCCATTGAATTGAATTGTTTCTTTCAACATGACGTACCAGGGCGAGTGTTTCATCAAAAGACATACAAGATAAATGAAATAGGCGAAAATCTGAAAATAATGGCATATAAATATCAGTTAAATCAGTGCTAAATTGCCCCCCAGTAAAAATAACAAATATTTCACCCCTTAACCTGGGAAGAAGGTCGTGAAACCATAAAAAAAATGGATGAATGGTTTGGGTGTCATCTGGCAAATCGAATTGATCCATACAAACAACAAGGCGTCTGTCAGGCAGGTATTTGTCATGTATTAAAGTAAGAAAGTGGGTTTCAAATTGATCAATGGGGTTATCTGCAATCTCATAATCAATTTTCAGGGTTTTGGCTGTACAACGCATTATTTCTGACACAATTTTTTCAGGCGAAGTTTCGTCCAGTTCCTGTGGATCAATATATACTGGAATATGCAGGTTGTTTTGATGAGTATACCCGCAAAAAGCATTCAAGGCGGATGTTTTACCAATACAACGCTGACCAAACATAAATGCACCATTTTCATCTGGAATTGTCAACAAAGCCAGTATCTTCTTAAAAAAGTCGTGCCGCCCCACAACTGAGGTATCTTTTTGTGTTTTGTATACTTGGACAAACATGAATAACCATCTATAGTTAATGTTCAGTCGCTTTTAACCGCTGTATCCGCTGTAAAACTGGTGGATGAGAATAATTTAAAAATACATACAAAGGATGCGGTGTCAAATTTGACAAATTTTGAACAGATAATTGTTTCAAGGCAGATATTAAATTGTCAGGTGATTCTGTTGTTGTTGCAGCAAATTGATCTGCCTGATATTCATTGTATCGGCTCAAGCTTTGTAATAACAGTCCCAGAAAAAAATCTATTGGAGACAACAACATACCAAAAAAAATCATACCTGCGTAAACTGAGGGCTGGTTCATGAAAAAGGCATCAAAAAGGCCATTGTAAGAAATGAAAAAAGATAACAAATAAAACATTACACCTGAATACGCAATGCCAATTCCCATATTGATCCAGATATGCTTCTTTTTATAATGTCCCATTTCATGGGCCAGTACACTTACAAGCTCTTTATTGTTTAATTGTTCAACCAGTGTATCAAAAAGTGCAATACGTTTATTTTTACCAAAACCAGTAAAAAAGGCATTGGATTTACTGGATCGCTTGGAACCATCAATGATAAAAATATTTTGAACTGAAAATTGAATGGATTGGGCATAGTTCAAAATCATATTTCTTAATTCACCGGCTTCAAGGGGGGTAAATTTATTAAACAAAGGCATAATCCATGTTGGGGCAATAAATTGAACAATTAGAACAAATATTGTTACAGCAAGCCAGCAGTACCACCAGGCGTTATCGCCGGCCACGTCAAAAAAATACAAGATACCACTCAACAAAGGCGCACCCAAAACGATGGATAATGCCAGACCTTTGATCAAGTCCAAAATAAATGTTTTGACTGTCGTTTTGTTAAAACCAAATCGCTCTTCAATGACAAATGTAGAATAAATGGAAAAGGGCAGGGAAATAATCAGTTTAATCAGTCCTAAAATGCTTACATACATCAGGCCAGAACCAATTGAACCCAACTGATAACTGCGAATCCAATTATCCAGGTATGCAAATCCATGGGTAAACCAGAATACAAGGATAATTATCAAGTCCAATGAAGAAACAAGCCATTCAAAGCGCGTGTTGACTTTCAAATATTCCTGAGACCGGGCATATCGCTCGGGGTCATAAACGTTTTTAAATGCCTCCGGTATTACAGGGCTTACCTGCTTGAGATTGACGATATCTGCAATGAAATTTAACAGATAATCGACGATCAATGCAATTAAAATGATCCAGGCTATCAAGTTCATATATTAAACCTTAACGATTGTTTGAGCAGACCATTGGTATTTATTCATGCCTGCGATTTTTACAATAATATTCAAAATGTTTTCTGACGACAAAAAATTGAGTATAGCACATTTTCATAAATTTTGACAATTAAATTATCCCGAAGATTCTAAATTATTTGAAGTTAGCGGACGAATTATATATACTTGATTTTGGGCGTATCCAACAGATGGGTCGGTAACGATAAAAAAATGATTGTATAAAATTTGGGGAAAACTATTCTTAGCCCTGAATGGTAGACAACAATGCGCCCTTTTTTTAGCATTCCGATTATTGCGGAGATCAGGAAAAATATGAAAATTATTGATGCACATAGCCATTTAGGCGACAATCAATATCCATATGGTGGAGACATTATAGAGCAAACTGGAATAAAACAAAAAACAATTGATTCCATCATGATAGCTGAAGCCCTCCAATTCAAATTTTCATGGTTGAACCATTTATTTTACCAAATATTTAAACCGATTGTAGTGCGTGATACAATCAATCGCAATAAAACTGCATCCAGGGAAAATATGCGTAAATCAATGGATGAAGCAGGTGTATCTTATACTGCATGCCTCCCCATATCACTCAATTTCGTTTCATTTGATGCGCTTGTGGCAGCAATGAAAAAAGATCCAGGAATTATACCTTTTACCGGTGTGGATCATACAAAAGACTATGATTATAATCAGGTTTATACTTCACATGTCAAATCAGGCGCAAAAGGCTTGAAACTTCATCCCATCGTCCAGAAATTGTCTCTAACAGACAAAAAAACATATAACATTGTTGAGGCATTTGCACCTTATGAACTTCCAGTCCTGTTTCATTGTGGCATCACATATTACTATGTTGGCAAAGAGAAGAAAAACCAAACGCCTGAGTATGGCTCAATATACTATGCTGAAAGGCTGGTAAAATCTTTTCCAAAAGTTAATTTCATTGCCGGTCATTCCGGCGCATATCAAGTGCGGGATGTTATCAATCGACTTGGCAAGTATAAAAATGTATGGGTTGACACATCATTCCAATCATCATCGTGCATTCGCAAACTTATCAAAACTTTTGGCCCAGAAAAAGTTCTGTATGCTTCGGACTGGCCATATGGTCAAAGAATTCCAGCAATAATGGCCGCCAAATCGGCCTGCGGAGGCGATACACATCTTGAAAAGGCTATTTTTCATGACAATGCGGCAACACTGTTTAAACTAACACAGTAATATCCTCGTACAAAAATGCAAGGATGTGTAGAAACTTAGTATGCTTGGTCTCTAAATAGGTTTGATTGCGGTTTGACCGGCAATTTGGGTTACACTCAATTAATATTATATTCCTATAATTGGATATTAAAGGTTCTTATCCCATCAAACGATAATTTAAGTTAGGCCAACAAGAGTATTCAACCCATTCCTTTCCGATCAAAAAAATTGATGTTCAAGAAAAAGATTACAGTTCTTATCCGATAGCAAATCATATTGATAGAAAACAGGCATATTTGTTGCTTATAAGTAAGTTATTATCGTGCAATGATGGATTTTTCATGGCATGGTTTTCTCGTTCCTACACTCCAGCGTGGGAATGCATTTATGGACGCTCTAGCGTCTTGCGATACTTATTGGAGAACTAATAATACAGGAGGTTTACTTTGAATAAAATAATAAATAAAAAAATTATAGGGTTATTTGTGAGTATACTCATTTATGTATTGAGTATGCAAAGTGTATGGGCATTATCCCCCAATCAAATTGTAATATCAGAGCCATCTGCAACCATTGCTTATACCGATGGGCAATGCATTGATATTGACCTAATGTATTCAGTATCCAATGGATATACTGCCCTAAATGGGCTGGGCTTATTGATACATTATGATAGTGATTTTTTTTCAAACCCAACTCTTGTGTATACAAAATCTGGTGTTATCGGACCATATTTTGATAATGAAGATGTAAGTGACGATGATGGTGATACAAAGACAGATAAAACAATATCCATAGCCTGGTATGATCATAGCACCAACTGGCCCGGGGAATCTCTTCCTATAACCTTATGCACATTGCGATTAACACTGGAGAATGATTTGTCAATCGGGGATCAGACAATTCTTCATATAACATCCACAAGCACGCATTTGGGCTATGGTTTTGAATCCGATCCCATCACAGTGACAATTGGAGATTCGGATCAAGGGCCTGTTGTTTCTCAGCCCATAGCAGATATTGTTGTTAATGAAGACGCTATGCCTCAATCCATAGAACTAACGCCTGTTTTTACAGATATCGATAATGATGATAGTGAGATAATTAAATCAATCCTTTCCAATAGCAATCCTGCATTAATCTCAGCTATGATCAGTAACAATTTATTGCTGATTTCATTTTTAGAAAATCAAAGTGGTAATGGTGGACTCACAATCAATGCAATATCAAATGGCAAACAAATTTCTGACACATTTACAATTACTGTCAATACTATTGACGATCCACCTGTAATCGCAAATGCCATTCAGGATATCACATCAAATGAAGATGATCCCAGCCAAACCATTGATTTATCCACTGTATTTTCAGATATTGATTCATCATTGACCCACTCAATTGAATC
>Ga0272440_1000119_pt1 | contig 63807 bp, 42 predicted proteins | sample SSMMMBAug17_FD_192440 | JGI IMG/M metagenome (GOLD analysis project Ga0272440, IMG submission 192440) | Marine sediment archaeal communities from Little Sippewissett salt marsh, Falmouth, MA, United States - SSM-MMB-Aug17 | ecosystem: Environmental > Aquatic > Marine > Wetlands > Sediment ... | reverse complement strand
GCTTTTACTATGCACAAAATTTAGAAATGCTAGCATTAGAAGGTGCAGAACTTATTTTTTTTTCACCCATTCAAGATGAAAAACTTCCAAATGCATTGGCTGGGATTTATTTTGGCGGGGGTACCCGGGTGCAGCCGGACCCGAAAAATGGGTGTGTCAGAGTAAATGGGTGGAAAGTAAAAAAATGGGTATCAATGATATCAAAATATTATATCAACAGGCTGAAGCAGTTAAAACCGAAATGAAAGTTGTGTTTCTTAAAAAATGGATATTTGCGTATAAAGGATTGACAGCCAGGGCACAACAATTTGCCTGTGAACATGATATTTTCTGGTCCACTCGTAAAGAACTAGATGCCTTACTGGATTATTTGAATCTGAGGCCACTATATTCATTTCAGGATGGTATAAAATCGTAGGGACTGAAAACTGCTTCGTGCGAATACACGTTTATCCATTGATGCCCGATTGCTTTGATTTTCATGATGAATGACAATTTCGGCGATTTTTGACACGATCCGATAGCACATATTGATTCAATTGTTCTTGCGCATCCTGAATTTTTTCCTGCTGTTTTTCTTCAGTATATTTACCTCTTGTAATGTACTTGACTTCAATCAGGTAGGAATACTCTAAATCCGGATATTTAGAAAGAAAGGACTCCATGTAACTTAATCCTGAGATGCACACGGCTATAAACATTACTGTACTGTTACCTTCGTTACGTGCAACGCAATGCGTTACACGTAACGCTTTTCCTTAGCTTATTGAATTAATTGCGTCTTTTAACAATAATAACAATATTCAAACAATTAAGGTTACATATCAAGCTATATGTATGAAACGATTTAATGAATAAATCAAGCGGGTTAAAAAATAAAAATGAAATGGCATACTTATTGATTATTATTGTCAAAATCAGAATTTTTGTTATAGTCTTTGGAAAAGACAACATCTAAAAGGAGGTAACAACATGGGATATTGTATCAACCATCCAGACAGACAGACGCAATATTTATGTATGAAAGACAATATATATTTTTGTGAAGAATGTTTAACATGTCGCAACCCTGAAATATATTGTAAATTCAGGCAATCCTGTCCCATATGGTTTATTGTAAAAAAAGGTTTTAAATCATGGGGCGGGGATGATGACAAGCCTGATTCAACAGAACATATGGTAACGTTCCAGCCTGAAAGTAAACAAATCAAAATCAAAGATGGCGAAACCCTTCTGGAAGCCGCACAACTTGCAGAAACTCCATTAAATGCATCATGCAATGGAAAGGGTGCCTGTGGTAAATGTAAACTGGTTGTGGTTTCTGGAAACACAAAATCGGAACCGACTGCGCTGTTGACCCAGGAAGAAAAAGCAAAAAATTATGTGCTGGCATGTAAAACCACTGTGCATGGTGATGTTACAGCCCGAATTCCTGAAGAAACAATTGAGCGTAATTTAAAAGTTGCTGGTTTGGGCGAGGAAGCCACGAAACGATTGAAAGGTCTGGTTGATGAAATCTATCCCATGTTGGTGGATGTCAATCTTCAATTATCACCACCCAGTCTTGAAGATCCGGTGAGTGATCTGGATCGTCTGTATCGAGGGCTTTCAAAATCAAAACAAGTGGACACCGAACATTTGAATATCAGCCTGAAAGTCATGCAGGAACTGGCTGAAGTCATGCGAAATGAGGATTGGTCAGTTCATGCATCAATTATTCGTAAGCGATGTGGTAATGAAGTGGTGGCCATTCATTCCGGGGTGTCAGAAGAAGCCTCTCTGGGAGTTGCTGTTGACCTGGGGACAACATCCATTGTGGTTTACCTGGTTGATATGGCTGATGGCGCAATTTTAGGGGCAACATCTGGTCATAATCGTCAGGCTGCCTGTGGTGACGATGTGATCAATCGTGTGGTATGTGCAGAAAAAAATGGTGTGAAAAAACTCAGTACAATGGTTCTGGCGACTATCAATGGATTAATCAATGAATTAATTCACAGTGCAAATGTCAAGAAGGATCAGATCAAAAATGCCACGATTTCAGGCAATACGATCATGACCCATCTATTGCTGAAAATTGAACCCCGATATATCAGAAGAGAACCTTATATTCCCTCTGTTTCGGATTTTCCAATTATGCAGGCCAAAGATATGGGATTAAAAATAAACCCCCAGGGTGCTGTGTTTGTTTTTCCTGGCCCGGCCAGCTATGTAGGCGGAGATATTGTCGCTGGTGTACTTTACACGGGTGTAGATAAAAAAGAGCATATGACACTTTTTATTGATGTTGGTACCAATGGCGAAATTGTTTTGGGCAATCAGGATTTTCTCATGACGGCTTCATGTTCAGCCGGTCCTGCTTTTGAGGGAGGCGGTGTCCGATGGGGCATGCGGGCTGAAGAAGGTGCAATCGAAAAAGTAGTGATTTCCAAAGATACCCTTGCACCATCGTTTGAGGTTGTCGGTGATGTCAAACCTCGGGGAATTTGTGGTTCTGGCATGATTGATCTGATTTCTGAAATGATGATGTCCGGCATTATTAATCAAAGCGGCAAATTTCAACAGGATGATGATCACCCCCGAATGATGCGTGATGATTATGATCGAGGCTATATCATTGCCTATGCGAGTGAAACAGAAGTCGATAAAGATATCGTGTTTACTGAAACAGATATTGATAATCTTATCCGTTCCAAAGGTGCGATCTATGCTGGATTTCTGGTATTGCTGGAAGAGGCGGGAATGGATTTTTCCATGATTGATGAAATCATCTTAACAGGTGGTTTTGGTCAGTATCTGAATATCGAAAAAGCCATCAATATTGGCATGCTGCCTGAACTGGATCACAGCAAATTCAAATACATGGGAAACAGCTCTATTGCCGGTGCTTATATGGGCCTGCTTTCTGAAAAATTCAGATTAGAATCACGTAAAATAAGCAACAATATGACATATATTGATTTTTCGAGTAACAATAAATATATGGATGAGTTTACATCGGCATTGTTTTTACCCCATACAAATATTACTTCCTTTCCCACAGTCATGGAAAAAATAAAGGAGGGAAAATGAACGTATCCAGAAGAAATTTTTTTGGAATCATGGCGGGCACCGGAAGTTTGCTGGTTGGCTCCAAAAAAGCCAATGCATGGGAATCCAAAGCACCAGAAAATCCTTATGGCTGTCTGGTGGACCTGACCCGATGTGTGGGGTGTCGAAAATGTGAGGAGGCCTGCAACAATGTCAATCATTTGCCGCCACCGCATGTTTCTTTTGATGACAAAACTGTTTTGGACACCAAAAGACGCCCGGATGCTGAAAAGTATACTGTGGTCAATCGCTATTATAGTGGCCGCAAGGATGAAAAGGGTGATCTTGTGCCAATCTTTGTTAAAATTCAGTGCATGCATTGTCAGGAGCCATCCTGTGCATCAGCCTGTATTGTCGGCGCGCTGACCAAAAAAGAGAATGGTGCCGTTCATTATGATGTCAGCAAATGTATTGGATGTCGCTATTGCATGGTGGCCTGTCCATTTGAAATTCCGGCTTATGAATATCAAAATCCCATCACGCCCCATGTCCGAAAGTGTACATTCTGTTTTGAGCGCATCAGTGAAGAAGGCGGCACACCCGCCTGTGCATCAGTCTGTCCATTTGAGGCAATCACCTTTGGCAGAAGAAATACCCTGTTAAAAATCGCCAGAGACCGCATTGCCAAAAAGCCAGGGAACTATATCAATGATATCTATGGCATAGATGAAGTTGGTGGTACATCCTGGATGTATATTTCAAAAGACCCCTTTGAAAAACTTGGATTTCAGAAACTGCCCAAATCCCCCCCACCCAAACTGACAGAAACCATTCAACATTCATTGTTCAGTTATCTGTGGTCCCCAATTGCTTTGTTTGGTGTTTTGAGTGGACTGATGTGGTTTAACAACAAGGATCATCATGAGGGAGGCAGCCATGAATCATAAACCCTATCCATTACAAAAACCATTTTTTACGCCGGGTGTTTTTGTCCTTCTGACATTAATGGCGGCTGGCGGTATAACCATCCTCGCACGATTTATGGGTGGTATTGGCTACGTGTCCAATCTTAGCAATGCCTATCCCTGGGGTCTTTGGATTGGCATTGATGTTGCCTCTGGTGTGGCACTTGCGGCAGGTGGGTTTACAACAGCCGCATTGGCGCATATTATGGGAAGACATCAATATGAACCAGTCATTCGTCCGGCACTGCTGACAGCCGCCCTGGGCTATACATTTGTTGTCCTGGGACTTCTGGTTGATATTGGCCGCAGCTGGGCAATATGGAAACCCATGTTTTTCTGGAACACCAATTCCGTCCTGTTTGAAGTTGCCATGTGTGTCATGTGTTATCTCAATGTGTTGTATATTGAATTTTTGCCGATCATTACAGAACATTTTAAAAGTCGATGGCAAATTCTGGGCATTTTGGAAGAAAATCTCAACAAAATTATGTGGATTTTTGTGATTGCCGGTGTTGTGCTGTCATGTATGCATCAATCCAGTCTGGGATCTTTGATGCTTATTGCACCAACCAAAGTGCATCCATTGTGGTATACACCCATTCTTCCCTTGTTATTCCTGCTATCTGCCATTGCGGTAGGGTATCCCATGGTCATTTTTGAAACCACACTCATTACATGCAGCATGAAACTGGAAGATGAAATGGACGTGTTATCGCCATTATCAAAGTTTTCCATTTATCTGTTGGGCCTGTATATGATATTAAAAGTGGGAGATATGATTGTTCGGGGAACTTATGTATATTTATTTGATTTTACAGCACAAAGCAATGCTTTCTTGTGTGAGGTAGGACTGGGCGTAATTCTTCCCTGGATTCTTTTGTGTTGCACTCGGGTACGAGAATCCCGCAAAGGATTGTTTTCTGTCAGTGTTTTGATAATTTCCGGAGTACTGATGAATCGGATCAATGTGTTTATTACAGGATTTCAACCCGTTCACAGCATGTCCAGTTATTTTCCATCAGTGGGGGAAATACTGGTAACCACAGGTTTAATTGCAACCTTAATGTTGATATATCGCATTGCAGTGACCTGGCTGCCTGTCCTGAGTGCCAGAGATGTTGATGGAGGTGTTCAATGAAAACAAAAGTTGTAAAATATTCGATGCTATTTTTGATTGCTGGGATTACAGTTTCTATATTTCTGTTTTCTTCCAGCAATGATACTGCAAATGCGAATAAACCATTACCAAAAAAGGAATCAACAGATTGGGAGGCACCGGACCAGGCCGCTGCCATTCAACGTGCACACCAGAATGTGCCTTTTGTATTAAAAGTCAGACAAGAAAATCTCAGCCAGCGGAGACAAAGGTTGGTCGGGATGCTGAGTTCTTCGGATGCTGATCATCGTTATTATTGGTTGGACAGCCCAATTATCAATAAAAAGACAGATCTATACGCACCTGTTCGCTTCATGCACAACAAACACATGCAGGTAACTGGTGATTGTGTTACCTGTCATCATTATCGCCCTGATGCTGAAAATGCAGACGAGCTGGTTAGATGCAGTGCGTGTCATCAACAGGCATTTAATAAAAAAGCAGCTGAAAGACCGGGTTTAAAGGCCGCTTATCATTTAAGATGTTCCGGATGCCACGAAGACATGAAACAGGGACCTGTTAATTGTACAGGCTGTCATAAAAAGAACGTGCCGGATCATTCCAAGCTGGTGCAATTGTCCTCAAATCCAAAGCCCCATGAGGTCACACAGGAATGCCTTCGATGTCACCAATCTGCCGCTGATGGCCTGTTAACCAGTGCGCATTGGCTCTGGCGTGGATCATCAAGTAATACACAAGGTCACGAAAATGAGATATCTAATGGTAAGGCCACAAACACCATGAACAATTTTTGTATCGCTCTGGCCAATAATTGGCCAAGGTGTACCAGTTGTCACGTGGGCTATGGCTGGAAAGACGATACCTTTGATTTTTCTGATACCAGTAAAATGGACTGCCTGGTATGCCACGATACCACCGGCACATATAAAAAACCCCCAAAAGATGCGGGCATGCCCGGGCCAAATGTTGATCTGGTAAAGGTTGCCAAAAATGTTGGCAAGCCGGGTCGTCAAACATGTGGGGATTGTCATTTTGAGGGCGGCGGCGGTGATGCTGTCAAGCATGCGGACATGAACAGCACATTGTATTATCCCAATCGAAATTGTGATGTTCACATGGGCGGATATGATTTCCAATGTCAGGAATGTCATTCCACGCAAAATCATCATATTCGTGGACGAAGTACCTCGCTGCCTGTCGCTGAAGGCGGGTTTACATGTGAGGCCTGCCATACAGACAAACCGCACAATGAAAACGAAATGCTTGATTTTCATCTGAATAAACACACGCAATCTATTGCCTGCAATACCTGTCATGTCCCACTGTATGCTAAATGCAAAGCAACCAAAACATATTGGGACTGGTCAAAGTCTGGTGACAAATCGCGCAAGCCCAAAAAAGATAAATATGGCAAAGATGACTATTTCTGGAAAAAAGGGGAGTTCAAATGGAAAGAAAGTGCGAAACCGGAATATGCCTGGTTCAATGGAAAGGTGGAACGATATTTACTGGGAGATCAAATAGAATCTATGGATCAAACACTTCAAATAACCGCACCAGTTGGTAATTTGAAAGATCCAAAATCAAAAATCCATCCATTCAAAATCATGCGGGGCATTCAGCCGGCTGATCCCAAAACAAAAATGTTATTGGCCCCCCATTTATTTGGCAAAGGCGGCTATTGGAAAACATTGGATTGGGATAAGGCATTTAAAAATGGTATGGCTTCCAGAGGCCTGAGTTATAGTGGACAATACACCTGGATCTCAACTGAAATGTACTGGTTAATTAATCATGAAGTCACCCCCAGAAATATGGCACTGTCGTGCGCAAACTGTCATGGCAGTTTAAAGGCAAACGCAGGAAATCCCCGTACCTGTAACCGATGTCATCAAGATAATCGGGAGGTTGATTTCAAAGCACTTGCCACAAAGGGAATTGATTTTAAATGGCTGGAGTCGCGTGGACGTGATGCCGGCAATTTAATTGACAAAACAGATTATATTAACTTTAAATCGCTGGGGTACAAGGGTGATCCTGTGCTTTATGGTGGTCGGTTTAAGCGTTTGCCTTTGGGATGGAAGGAATAGAATTTTTTTTGTTTTGTCGTATATCTTTCTTCTTTTAGTTTGTTTAAACCGGGGGGCTGAGTAATCACGCACCCGGTTTAAACTTTTGAAATTCATCGTTGTACGTTTCGTTTGTTCGTCAGCTCATACTGCTCATACCCTGTAACCTGTGATATCTTTCCTCCAACGCCTCTACAAAATCTTGCCATTGATATAATGGCGATGCAGTAAACATCTTTCGTAAACACAGCCTGAGTTTTGCTAAAAGTCCAGAATTCTGAGCCAATTGTACTGCTTTTTGAATATATGCTTCTGGTGAATGCGCAATACATTCTCTTAAGCCTGTATTGTAAAGTATACTGCTGCTGACTCTTGAAACATGTGCTTTCCCCTCAAGCGTTATCACAGGAACACCCATCATTAATGACTCACAAGTCGTTGTTGTTCCATTATATGGATATGTATCCAGCGCAATATCTATTTGATGATAAGATTGAAGATGCTCACGTATGGAAGGTGCTAGATCTAATAAATGAATCCTGTCTCTATTGATTCCCATTGACTCAAAAAATGCATATATTCTGTCTTTCACAACTCGATCTTGAAAAGCGATGGATTTTAGTACCATATGAGAATTTGAAATCTGTTGTAATATTTGTCCCCACATTTTCAAAAGTGGCGGATTAATTTTTGGCAGGCGGTTAAACGATCCAAATGTGATGTATTTATTTATCATTGCTGGCAATTCATTTACAGAAGGAAATTTGGACAGGGTATGATAACATAAAAAACAATTGGGCATGTACAGCAATTTTTCGGTATGAAAGGCTTCGTTTCCAGGCGGGTCAGCCGTGCGGTCTGTTATGCGATAATCTATTGTTTTCAGGCCTGTTGTACCAGGATATCCCAAATATGAAATCTGTATGGGGGAAGGTTTCATGGCAAAGAGTGACAATCGGTTATTCTCACTATGCCCGCCGAGGTCAACAAGTATGTCAATATTATCTTTTTGAATCATGTGATAAACCGCTTCATCTGTTTCCCTGGAAATATCTCGCCACTGAATGGGAAGCTGTTTTATTTTCTGGGTGACACCATCAGGGTCCAATACATTGCTGTAGCAATAGACCTGTAACAAATCTGGATTATGATGCTGTAAAACTGGAAATATAAATGCAGATACAGGATGCATCCGAAAATCAGATGAAACATATCCTACACGAATTGGAGTTTGTGTATTGTTTATTTGATATTTTTTTGGGGGTCTATTGCTCCATTCGATATGGGCACGAAACAAATATTCGGGGGTCAGACAGGGTTGATAATGAAGCGCGAATAGCAGGTTACTTCTGGGTTGTGATTCCTGTTGCGTTAAATGGAACACTTTTGAATAGTATTCAAGTGCTTGATGGCTTCTCCCTTGCTCATCAAGGCATCGTCCGAGGTTTAAAAGCAAACTGGGCCATTCGGGATATCTGAGAAGTGCTTCCCCATAAACCTTTTCTGCACGTGTCAAATTTCCCGCAAGAATATGAACCATGCCCAACTTATTCCATGTCAATGCATTGTCAGGATTGTGTACAATTGATTGTTCGTAATATTTAATTGATTCTTGATAAATCTGTAAACGTTGAAAAACAAACCCCAGATAGTAAAGAAAATCTGCATTGTTTTGATAAGCAGGTAACGCACGAATTCCGTGGTGAATGGCAAGATCAAAACTGTCTCGGGCCCAGAATAATTGTGATAACCTGGCATGGGCATCGTAATTATCTGGTTGTAACTGAATCAATTTAAAAAAACATTTTTGAGCCTGATCTGTTTCACCTGTCAATACCAGGCACTCACCAAGTAATGAGATGATTTCAATATGATTGGGATCTATTTGCAGTGCTTTTTTGCAATGCTGTATTGCTTCAGAATATTGTTTACATTCCCTGAATTGGGCAGCAGTTAAAAAATGTTTTTGCATGTTGTGTTTCATATGATTGATTTCTAACATGATATTTCATAATATTCAAGTATGTAAAAATGATTTTGACATTGAATGAGATCAATGATAATTATAATCTTATAAAATTACTAAGAATATTTTGAAATAAAGGAATGAATCATGTTCAAGTCACCGCATCTTTCACAAAAAAGAGGCATTGAACAATATCAGCATTATTTAGGAGAACGATTTAAAACATTTGTGACTGCATTTGATTTGTTTGTATCCATTAAAGGTAAAGTAATCGTGGAGTTGGGTACGACGCGAAGTTATGTACCTGCTGGTGTGGAAGGCAGCGCGGTGAATAATTCCAGTTTTTGGGATATCAATAATCATAAAAAATGGGATTGGAGTGCCGGTATTTTTACCAGGATGTGTGCCATGCATCTGGAACAATATGAACCAGAAATACATACAGTCGATATTTCTCCTGATGCAATTGAAATCTGCAAGGTGATCACCAATGACTACGCACATTTAATTTCATACCATGTCATGCCATCTGAAAATTTTTTAAATAATTTTTCAGGCAAAATTGACCTGCTTTACATGGATACCGGTGAATCTGAGGAACAGGCAGATATTATTCACTTGAAAGAAGCGCGAATTGCAATATCCAGAGATCTGTTTTCAGAGAATGCAATTATCTTAATTGACGATGTTAACATACCGGGTAAGTATATATCCAAAGGTCGATATTCAATGCCATTTTTATATCAAAATGGTTTCGGTTTGAAAGTTTTTGATTATCAAGTTATTTTGCAAAGAAATAGATATACTGAAATGTTGCCCCCTGACGATCAATTCTTATTTGCAAATAAAAAGTTTGAAGAAGGTGATTATATCGCAGCAATTCAAAACTATGAGGCATTGATGATTCAAAAACCTGGCAATGTATCCATTCTTACCAATTTATGTGCGGCATATTTAAAAAGTGAAAGAATCATTGATGCAAGAAACACGTTCTGTCAACTGGCGCAACATTCTCCCAATAATGGACTGATTTGGCATCATCTTGCGAAATTGTATCTGGAAACCGGGCAAATTGAAATGGCTTTGGAATGTTTTCAAAAATCGCTTCAACTGATCAATAATGATGATACCATTGCCAGTGATCGCTTGCTTGCATTAAATTATTGTCCTGAACTATCTGCAAAACGCCTTTCGGAGGAGCATTTCCAGTGGGGAGCATCCCAAAAAAGTCAGGCTGAAACAACTATGATTTCAAATAATTGGCCCATGCACATTGGATTTGTTTTTTCTGATTTTAGAAACCATGCGATTTCATCCTTTATAAAAACATATATAAGATATCATAATAACCAGCGATTCAAAATCTATCTTTATACAACGTATGTGGTGTCGAATATTGATATTGAACCATTCCAGTCAATAAATATTGTATGGCAAAACATCCATAATCTTTCTGATAACCAGATAATCACGCAAATCAAAAATGATAAAATTGATATATTAATAGACTTTGCAGGTCATACTCCTCACAATCGACTATCCGTATATGCGCAAAAACCTGCGCCAATTCAAATGTCTTATCTCGGCTATCCCTGTACGACCGGGCTTGAGGCAATTGATTACCGATTGACAGACAAAGTACTCGCACCGCAATCACATCAACAATTCTATCGTGAAAAATTAATATATTTAAGCCCTTGTTTTTTATCTTACCTTCCCCCTGATCATGCACCAAAGCCAAAACGCATACACTCAAAAATGATCACTTTCGGCTTATTTATTCAAACGAAATTGTTTAATGAACAGGTTATCCGTGCCTGGGCAACAATTGTACGACAAATTCCCAATGCTCAACTGTTAATAAAATCAAAGGTGCTATCAGATATAAAGATGCAGCAATTTGTAAGGCGTTTGTTTTATCATCATGATATTTCACCTGATCAACTGGAATTGTTCGGTAATCTTGATAATCATTATGATCATTTAGCGCATTATCATAAAATTGATGTTGTATTGGATTCTTTTCCATATAATGGTGATACGACAATCTTTGAGTCATTATGGATGGGCGTTCCAGTTGTTACCTTAAAGGGGGACACGCCTGCGTCACGTACAGGATCGTCAATTTTAACCGCTTTGGGCTTGACAGATTTTATAGCATCAAACGAATCGGACTATATTGCAAAAGCAATCAATCTTGCCACAAATAAAATGTTATTAAATCAGTTACGATATTCATTGCGTGATGTATTAAAGCATTCAAAGTTATTAGATTTGAAATTTTTTGTCATGCAACTGGAGGGGATTTTTCAGGATATTCGTTGCCAGATATAATAATGTATAAAAATCTATGAAAAAACCAAAAAGTAAACCAGACATTCTTTTTCAAAAGGCACTCAAGGCACATCAAACTGGCAATACCAGACAGGCGCAATCATGGTATCAGGAAATTATCAAATTAGATCCCTCATATTCTGATGCCTATCACCTGCTGGGTGTTATTCAGTCGCAACAATCAAGGGATGATGAGGCCATTAAAAACATTGAACATGCCATTGAATTATCAGCATGTGAATTGTATTTTAATAGTCTGGGAGCTGTTTATCAAAAACAGGGTCAAATACAAAAAGCACTGTTCTTTTTAAACAAAGCATTGGAACGGAATGATCAATATATTGATGCCTGTAATAATCTGGGACAAACCTTGCTTATTGCCGGAGAATGTATTGATGCCATACATATTTACAAAAAAATTATTTCTTTTGACAATAAAACGCCACAACTCTACAGTAATTATTTAACATGCTGGAATTATTTACCCTCAGTTTGTCATGAAGAAATATATCAAGCGCATTGCAATTTTAACTCCCTGTTTCAATCAATCCCATTATTCAATAAACATCGATCACATAGACCGCCCAAAAAAAAATTGCGTATTGGCTATGTATCTCCAGATTTTTGTCGGGGATCAGTGGGCTTTTTTATTGAACCAATCCTGCGCCATCATGATCATAAAAAATTTGAAATTTTTTGTTATGCCAATATTAATCAGCCCGATAAGGTCACCCATCGCATGCAAGAGAATGTGACACATTGGATTGACACCAATATCTTGTCTGATGACCAGATGGCCGCAAAAATTTTTCAGGATGAGATAGATATTCTGGTGGATATTTGTGGGCATTTTTCTGGAAATCGTTTGCCAGTTTTTGCGCGTCAACCCGCACCAGTTCAGGTAACCTATCTTGGCTATCCCAATACGACAGGGCTATCGAGTATTCAATACCGATTGACAGATGCCATCGCTGATCCAGACAATGCAGATGCTTATCATTGTGAAAAATTAATTCGCGTAGAATCGCCTTTTCTTTGCTATCAGCCGGTGGAAAACAGCCCGGATATCTCCCCTTTGCCAGCAGAATCCAATGGTTATATTACATTGGGATCGTTGAATAATCTGGCAAAAATAAATGATCATATTATTGACATATGGGCAAATATTCTCAGACAATTGCCATATTCCAAACTCTTATTAAAAGCCCGCCCTTTTAATGACCAATATATACGCAAACAATATCTTAATAAATTTCACAAATATGGCATAAATCCTGACAGGCTTATATTTAGAGGTCATCAGGAAAGCATCAAATCCCATTTAAAGACCTATCATGAAATTGACCTGGCACTTGATCCATTTCCATATCATGGTACTACGACTACGTGTGATGCTATCTGGATGGGCGTTCCTGTTATCAGTCTGTATGGAAATATTCATGCCGCACGCGTAGGCGCAACAATACTTTCTTCTCTTGGAATGGAAGATTTTATCGCACAGTCTGTTTCAGATTATATTGAAAAAGCAGTAAAAATTTGTCTCAACAAACGATTGCTGAAAACAATAAGGCGGCAGTTGAGACGATTGATGCAATCCTCACCTTTGATGGATCCAGGGGCTTTGACAGAGAATATTGAATCGTTGTATAAAAAAATGTGGACTGGAGATATTTTGTGAAAATTTTTTCTTTGCAAAGGATAACCATTTATGCCGGTAGCATCTCTATTAAAACATGCGTTAAATGATCAACAATCGGGTAATTTGTTATCTGCTGAAAAACAGTACCGAACAATTTGTAAACGTTATCCGAATCATCCGGACGCACATAATCTTTTGGGATGTCTCCTCATGGAACAAAAAAAATACCATGAGGCCAGGCACTTTATCCAAAATGCCATCGCATTAAATCCAGGCGTATATTTTTTTCATTATCATCTGGGGATTCTTTATGCATATCAGGAACAATGGCAACAATCAAAAGATGCATTGAGTAATGCACTGACTTTAAACCCATCTCATGTTGACAGTCTTAACAACCTTGGTATTGCCTGCAAAAAATTAAAACAATATGACGCTGCGATTATTACTTTGAAAAAGGCACTTCAACTTGATGGTAAAAAAAGTAATATCCATGGAAACACAGGTGGTGTCTATTATGAAATTGGTGATTATGCAAAAGCGGGTATGCATTACATGATGGCACTAAAATATTCACCTGAATCATCACTTTATCATCGAAAAATGGCAAGCGTTTATACAAAATTAAATAATTTTAAAAAGGCTGAAACGCATTTACTTCAGGCTCTAAAATATGACCCCGACGACGTTGATGCAATGAATAGCTATGCAGTTAACCTGAAAAATCAAGGAAAAATTCAACATGCATACCAGTTTCTCAATATAGCGATCCAACAAAAACCTGACTTCTGGGATGCCCATAGCAATATACTGTTTCTGCTTCATTTTATGCAGAATAAATCACCAGAAGATATTTTTAAAGCGCATAAAGATTATGGCAATCACCTGATATCTCAATTTGACAAACCAACCACATCATATCATCAGAAAGAACATTCAAAAATTCGCATTGGATATGTTTCCCCGGATTTTAAAAGTCACTCGGTAGCGTATTTTATTCAATCCATATTATGCAATCATGATCCAGATATATTTGAGGTTTTTTGCTATGCCAATGTCATGCAGCCAGATGAAATCACAGCATTTTTTCAATCCTTGAATGTCAGATGGCGAGATATTTATGATATAAAAGATAAAGATGTCATTGCGCAAATTAAGACAGATCATATTGACATATTGATTGATCTAGCCGGGCATTCCGCAAACAATTGCATGACAATTTTTGCTCAAAAGCCTGCACCTGTTCAAATTACCTATTTAGGCTATCCAGACACATCAGGTTTGCCATCAATGGATTACAGAATTACTGACCGATTTTCTGATCCTGAAGAATATGCCCATTTATATACAGAAAAACTATTATACATGAATCCATGTTTTTTGTGTTATTCACCGCAGCAAACCGCTCCGATTAGCAAGAGATCGTTTGAAAAGCCAGACAACATTATGTTTGGATCGTTTAATACGCTGGCAAAAATTAATGATGAGGTCATACGGGTGTGGTCTCAAATTTTAAACCAGTTGCCCCATTCGCAACTTCTGCTCAAATCACAAAGTTTTGCAGATTTAGAAATTTGTGAAGACATTGCAAGAGCGTTCAACGCATTTGGAATTTCTTCAAAACAGCTTATTTTTAAAGAATTCTTTAATAATCCTAAAGAACATCTCGATTTGTATCAACGTATTGATATTGCGCTTGACACTTTCCCATACAATGGTACAACAACAACATTTGAGGCATTATGGATGGGGATACCAGTCATTGGTCTGATTGGCACGTCACATGTTTCGCGTGTGACCTATAGCATTTTAAGCTCACTGGGACTTTCAGATCTTGTTGGCCATACTGAAACAGATTATATCAGCAGAGCCATTCATTTGGCAAATGATTATAGCTTGTTGCGATATTTGAACGAAAATTTGAGAACCATGATGCAGAAATCTATTCTTACAAATGGTTCAGCGTTTACTCGGAAATTTGAACACTTAATTATTCAGGTTTTTAATAAGGAAAAAGTTAGTCAGGAATTTAAAATTGGATAATCGGTAACGTTGCCAGTCGATTGTTTTTTACATATAAATAGCAGGACTATTTTTTGATAAGTTCGCAAACGATTATTGTTAGAGGGCAAACACAAGGCTTGCCCTACAGTCTGAATATTTGTAAAAATTTGTAAATCCCTACAATTTAAACTTACCCACCATATCCTGAAGCTCATTGGCCACCTGCGCCAGACCTACCGCAGAATTATTTACCTGCTGTGCATTTTTATTGGCTTCCTGTGATGCCAAGCTGACACCTTGAATATTTCTGGAAACTTCATTCGCACCCTGGGCTGCCTCACCGGCATTTTTGGAGGAATCTGTCGCGCCAATGGCAACTTCATTAATGTTGGTTGCAATATTGTTGGCACCATTGTTGGCTTCCCCAATATTGGAGGCAATTTCATTGGCTGCCTTGGTTTGTTCCTCAACCGAAAGGGTAATCACATTGACAGACTCGTTGATCTTATTGATGATGTCAGAAACTTCGCCAATCACTTTTATGGCATCCTGTGTATTGCCCTGAACCCCTTCAATACGCTTGGCAATATCTTCCGCAGCCTTGGCACTCTGGTTGGCCAATTCTTTGATTTCATTTGCAACAACAGCAAATCCTTTTCCGGCATCGCCGGCAGATGCGGCCTCAATGGTCGCATTCAAGGCCAGTAAGTTGGTTTGTTCGGCAATCTGTTTGATGACCTCGGTCACTTCACCAATCGCTTTGGCAGCTTCACCCAGGGTGTTCATGGCAGATGTGCCTTCCTCGGCAATTGTAATGGCTTTTGCAGCAACTTGTGAACCATCGTTGGCCTGTTTGCCAATTTCATCCATAGACATGGTCATTTCTTCAACCGCACTGGCCACAGCACTCATATTGTGAGACATTTCCTCTGCGGTGCTGGAAACTGTCTGTGCGTTGACACTCATTTCTTCAGCGGCTGATGCCATGGCATTGATATTGGCCGACATTTCTTCTGTGGCGGATGCCACTGTTTCAGATTGCGCAGTCATTTCTTCTGAGCCACTTGCCAGCATATTGGATATGGTTGATAATTGATCAGCTGATGTTGACAATGTATCCGAATATCCCTGAATCTTTTCAATAACATTATGTAAGTTTGTCAGCATGTCTTTTAAGGCCAGCATCAATGTATCTTTGTCTGAGCGAAGTTCTATTTGAACTGTCAGATCGCCTGAAGCAATTGTTGATGATATATCAACAATGTTTTGAGTGGCAGAAGTCAAGGCATTGAGGTTTTCATAAATGCGGGAATATTTTTCATATTCTGATTGCGTGTCTTCATCTGATGGCGATATTTCTGTATCAATCGCCAGATCTCCCACGCTGATCATTTGAAGATTATTGGACAGACGTTCAATTTCAACCTGATTGTATTCACCAATTTTTTCTGCAACTTCTGCATTTTTCTGGGTTTCGCGCATGAGCTTGTTGACCTGGGTTTTATCAATCATAACTTCCAATGCCCCAAGGATTTTTCCTTCCCTGTTTTTGATTGGTTCTGCTGTGTATTCAAATTCAATATCCGAACCTGCAATATTTGCAAAGGTTTCACGCGTACATTGACGTCCATTGGACATGGTTTGAGAACAGGCACAATCTTTGGTATTGCAATCATTTGATTTGAGCAAATCATAACATTTTTTGCCAACCAGCGATTCGGAATCCTTACCCAACAGGGAAGCACCATTTTTACTGATAAACTGGATTGAAAAGTCACTATCAATGATCATTGCCAATGGCACTGGAAATGCGTTGATATATTTGACAAACATATCCATTAATGCATTTCCGCCACCAATGACATCAGAAAATGCCCCTGAGAATTGACTTTCATCACCCCGCTCATTAAAGCGGCCCTCTTCAGTCAGATTGACCAGATCCTTAAATGCATTGATCATCCGGTCAATGGTTTCCGGAACAGTATCAATTGCCTGGGACAACATACCAATTTCATCAGTTGTATTGACATTCAGGCGTTTTGAAATATCCCCCTGAGATACGGCTGTGGCAATATCAACCGCTCTGATTATGGGACGTGTAATTGATCTGGCAATAAACATGGCAACCACAACAATAATTACCAGCCCGATCATCCCAATAATGGCGATCAACCATGTCATGGAAGTAATGGACTGAAATGCTTCACTTTTTTCTTTTTCTGCAATGAGAACCCATGTTTCATTGCCAACGTGAACCGGTGTAAATCCAAACAATTTGTCTTTCTTGTCATGATCGTCAAAGCAGAACATTTCGCCGGTTTGTCCACTCAAGCCTTTTCTGACCGGTTCAATGTCAAATTTACTGCCAGAAGGATTACCCAGTGTGTATTTGATCGATTTTTTTTCAGGATCAATAATTGAATCAGAGCGCATTAACATGTCAGCACCTACCAGATATGTCTCCCCAGTTTTTCCCATCCCCTGGCGTGTTTGCATCAGTTCGTTGACAGAATCTAAATTGATCTGGAGGGCAACCACCAATTCTACTGCACCTTCAATAATCAATGGTACTGCAATAAATGATGCGGGTTCGTTGTTGGAGGGTGCATAGAGCGTAACATCTGATAGTCCTGATTTCTTTGATTGCAGAACCTGTCTGAAAAGTTTTGCTAAACTGGTATTGGCGTATTTTCCATTTATCAGATTGGTGTTGTAATCCGATTCATGGGTTACTGTATAAAAAACCCTGCCTTTGGGGTGAATCAAAAATAGATCACGATAATGATGACGTTCGATATAGTCTGTGTAATAATCGGATTTTTTATGTGCCAGTTTCGGGGCAATGGCTTCCTCCAAATCCATTTTTGTAATAATGCCCCAATGAAATCCCTTTATGTCCAAAGGGGACGCCTCAATCATCACCAGGGCCCCTTTGCTGTCTGTAAACACCTGTTCAAAAGGTTTCATTGTTTTAATGACTTTATCGATATACTCCGTATGAATTTCATAACCAATAACATATCTACCATTGCCCATTGTAAGCATATCACTCCGAAAAGCAGTGATATTATCATGATGTCCAACAAGATATGTTTCACCACTTTTTCCCATACCTGCGCGGGGTTGAACAATGGCATTGATATCCATTCCTGATAATTGAATGGCACAAACGCCCATTGTTTCACCATTACTGTCTTTGATCGGTGTGCCGACAAAAGCGGCTGGTTTTCCTTTATTTGGCGTGTAAGATTCAAAATCCCATAAGCCTGTCGCATTGGTTTCCATCACTTTACGCCATAATTTTCCCAATCCTTCATTTTGAAAAGGCCCTGATTTTAATGATGTTCCCAGATCTTCTTTCTGCTGCACAGTAAATCCCACAATCCCTTTGTTACCAAAAATAATATAACAATCCAGATAGCCATATCGTCGAATAAAATTTTGAAAAAAGGCCTGACTGTTTCCCACAATTTTTTGATATAAACTGGATTTGCTTGAAAAATCCTGTTTTTCATGCTGATACACAGTTAATTTATCAATGAGATTTTCAACATCCTGGGAACTTGCAAGAGATTCAACATCATGCCGATATCGCTTGAAAAGCGTTTCAATTTGTCCTTTTTTTAAATATTCTGCGGCTTTCAGTCGGCCAAAGGCTTCCTCTCGTAAGGTCGAAACAGTTTCTAAAACAATGTCCAGATTCGTTTCCTGTTCTTTGTAAAACTTTTCAATTTGTTTTTTCTTGATTTCTCGAAGCGAGACCAACTGGTTGTTGGTTAATTCTGAAATGGACGTGCTGGATTTGGACAGTGCAATGATGCCCATAATGATAAATGGAATTAATCCGACCAGCAAAAATACAACAATTAAGCGGGTTCCCAGTTTGATGTTGCGAAACATAATTTTTTTCTCCTTTTTTTTCTTTAATTAATTTAAAAAACGATTTGCATTCAATATCACCAGTAAATTGTCTTCCAGTTTACAGACACCGGTGATCAATTCATTGTCTCTGGTATCGAGCCCATCACTCAGATTCGGATCCGACGCATTGCGGTTTTCCTCGATCTGATTCTCAGATACACGAACCACATCACTGATACGATCCACCAATACACCAAAAGATTCGCCAATATCGGTCTTAAATAAAATCACCCGGCCGGACATATCATTATCATCTGATGACTCCAGCCCCAGCAATCGTTTGAGGTTGACTACCAGATGAATATGTCCGCGAATATTCACATAACCGCGAATATGGCCCGGAGAATGAAACACTGGCGTAAATTCAACCTTTGATGTAATTTCTTTGACACCCAAAATATCTACGCCGAAAAGGCGACCTGAAAGCCAGAATGTACAGAAATCTCGTCGATTATCATCATGAACCACTTTTTCTTCAACAATCACTTCATGCACATCTTTTTCATCTTGTTTGCTGCCATCACCTTTGAGAAGTTCAGATATTTGCAATAATAATCGTTCGCGATCAATTTTTACCTGATAGGCATCAAATCCGGATTTTAATGTGCGAACGCGATCCGCGTCAGTATCCAAAGCGGTAACAGCCATCGCTGGAATATTTCTATACCGATGATCTTTCCGAATGGCCGAGATAAAATCCCATCCATTCATTTCCGGCATTTCAATGTCAGAAACGATCAGATCAAATTTATCTTCCGCCAGTCTTTCCAGGCCTTCCTTGCCATTTTCAGCAGTGATCACCTCATAGCCATCTGCTTCAAGATATCTTTTCTCCAGTTGTTGAAGAAAAATGGTATCCTCAACCAGCAGTATTTTCTTTTTACCTGTAATTCCTTTTTGCTGCTTCTTTCGATCCGCAAACCAGTTGGGTTCCAACAGTTCAATCAGGCGATAGATATCCAGAAATAAGGTCAATCTTTTTTGAATAATTGCTGTGCCTAAAAGACCTTCTTCCATATAGCTTTCAATATTTAACTGCATGGGAGCTTCAGCCGTGTCTACCACAGCAGAAAGCAGGATGCCAAAAGGGCGTTTGATATGCTTTGGAAGTAATAAAAAAAGCGTGTCTTTTTCAATACATGATGAGACAGATAGAATTTGCTCCAGCCGAACAATTCGGGTCGAATTGTCATCAATGGTAATGAATTCTTTATTACCAATTCTTTCAATCTGATCTACAGAGATTTTCTCAATGCGACGCACAAGGGGCAATGGAATGGCAAATTGTTCTGTTTCACCGCTTTTAATTAACAAGACAGTCTGGGTTTCCCGCGCAACAATCTCTTTGGTCTGATTGGCCGATTCTTCTTCCAAATTGCTGTTTAATTCTACACGGGTATGCCGCGCAATCCCTTCGATATCGAGAATCAGTGCTACTTTGCCATCACCCATCACAGTGGCACCCGAATATATATCCAGATTTTTAATTGCCGAATGCATGGGCTTGACAACAATTTCCTCAGTGCCAATCACTCTGTCAACAATTAATCCGAATCGTTTGGCACCGATTTTCACCACAGCAAAGGTCAGTGATCGTTGCGGTTTTTCCTGGCCCTGTAAAACAGCAGCAGCATTTTGACGATACGTTTCAGTTATTTGAGATCGATCACTTTCTGTAAAAGCAGTGTGCCTGGAAAGTACTTCAGACATGCGAATCATGGGAAGTAACTGGCCGCGAAGCCGATAGACTTCTTGTTCACCAGCGCATTCAATTTTGTTGTAAACATCGTTTTTGTATAAAGAAACCAGTTCTTCAAGATTAACTTGCGGAATGGCATAACGAAATTCATCCACCACCACCACCAGACAGGGAATGATTGCCAATGTCAATGGCAGTCGAATATTCATGCAGGTGCCTTCGCCCTGCGTAGACTCAAGATCAAGCGACCCGCCCAACTGTTCGATAGATGTTTTTACAACATCCATGCCCACGCCCCGACCTGAGACATCACTGATTGTTTCAGCAGTAGAAAAGCCGGATAACATAATCAAGGCATTGATATCTTTTTCCGACATCTGGGCAAGTTCTTCGCTGGTCTTGATACCATTTTCAATGGCACGTTCCTTAACTGCTTCTGGATCAATCCCTTTGCCATCATCCTTAATCATAATATTGATTTGCCCTGCCTCATGATAGGCCTTGACCAGAATCTGTCCAACCTCATTTTTACCTGCTTTTTTACGAACATCAGGCATTTCCACACCATGATCGCAACTGTTGCGGATCAAATGGATCAGGGGATCAGAAAGGGATTCAAGGATTGTTTTATCCAGTTCAACTTCCTGACCCTGCATAACGATTTCTATCTTTTTGTCCAGTTTTTTCGTTAAATCCCGCACAATACGCGGAAGTTTGGAAAAGACATTTCCTACAGGCTGCATGCGTGTTCGCATGATGGTTTCCTGTAGTTCTGATGTTACAATATCCAGGCGTTGGGATATGCCATTCATGACCGGATCCGATTTGTCTGCTGCGAGCAGGTGCTGATTCCTGACCAACACCAGCTCTCCAGCAAGGGTCATCAATTGATCCAGAATATCAACATGGATGCGAATGGTTTCCGGATGATCAGAAGGAGATTTATGCAAAATTTCTTCTGATGTTTTTGGCGATATATTTTTGGGTACTGATACTTTGGGCGATAATTTTTTGGGTATTTTTTTATTTTGAACTTTTTTGGACTGAATCAAAGGCGCAGTTTTGGGTTCATTATATGTTTTCTCAGATACTGCCAGCATATCTACCTGCTGGATGTTTGACATGGATAATGATGTCACACTTTCTATGTTTCCGGGATCAATGGATGTAGCAAACAAAACATGAAACATCAAGGGGTTGGCATAGATTTCATCCATAGAGATATTTTTTGCCTCAGTATGTAATTCGGCATCAATAATGTACCCATTTTTCAACAGATTATTCACAACACGCAGGGGTGAAAAACCTTCTCTGGATTGAATTTCGTGGAGATCATAGGCCAGTACATACGCATATTTACAGGATGATGGGATATTTTTCATTGTGAATTGACTGATATCAAAATCGATTGATTTTCCTTTAATATCTTTTAATGCTGCGGCAGTCTCCATTTCGCGTTTGGATTCAGGAGAGGATGCCAAATCAATAAGATTCTGGATACGTTCCTTAATGTCATGAATATCGAAATGATTACTTTCTTTAAGGTTTTCAATCATATTATCCAGAAAATCTGTACCAGTCAGGAGAACATCAATATATTTTTCTTCAACGTTGATGACCCCGGATCGCATCATCCCCAATAAAGTTTCCATAATGTGGGATAATTCACAAATGCGATCAAACCCTAAAAATGTTGACGCGCCCTTGACTGTATGAATGGATCGAAATATTTTGGCGATTCGCTCCGGATCTGCCTGATCTATTGATCTTTCCAATACCAGAAGCTCGGATTCAATAATATCCAGATGTTCTTTTGCCTCTGTGATAAATTCGTTGTTTATTTCCTGTTCAAAGCTCATAACGACTCCATATTATTGAAATTTCAAACATTAGTTATTCAATGATTTCATAAATACGATTCAATCGTGTCATCTGAAACAAATTAGCAAGTTCCTGATTGGCATTCACGATTTCAAGCCCAATATCAAAAGTTTGCTTTCGTGCCATATTTGAAAAAATGACAAACAGGCTCAAACCAATGGAATCGACCTCATTGACATGCGATAAGTCAAACCGAAATTTTGTTTTTTTCTGCTCCAGACAGTCATGCATGACCAGACGAAAATTATCTGATTCTTCGGCAGTGATATCACCGCTGGGCCGAACAATAATCCAGTCATCCTTTTCTTCCACATGAAATTGTGTACTTTCATTGGCTGCCGCATATACAGTGATCATATTGCCAAATTCATTAAATTCAATTTCATCAGAAAAAGAATTGACCAGACATAAACCTCTATTCCTGATTTGAGTGGGATCATCAGACATGCGATAGTTAATACTGTTGAAATCAAATCCATCGCCTTCATCCTCAACAACAATTTTGAATCGTTTGTCTGACAGATGGGTGATACTTACCGACACAATGAGATCTTTTTCTTTTTTATTGCCATGTTCAATGGCGTTGTTAATTAATTCCCTTAAAATTAAAATGATATTGCTATCTTCTTCAACACCATAGTTTTGTAAAAAACTTCTGATGTCCTTGATAATTCTATTGACCATTTTTATTTCTGAAGAGAATTTAAATTCAATATAGTTTTCATCTTGAAAGCTTGTTAACATATTGGTTTCCTTTGAAAATTTTTAAAGTTTTTGGAATTTCCAATGCAAACAGTAACATATCATCTGTTTGTTTAAATCGGGAAAATTTTTCGATTTCATTCCATACTGTTGCGACCATGTCATCAATGGGCAGATGGATATTTGCCTGCAACAAATTGAGCAGGCCATTTGTTTTTAATGTGTATTTTTTGCCAGTCAGACCATCAACATAAAAGGCATTGGGGATGCCATCAGTGTATAATATCAGGCGGTCTTTCGGGTGAATGACAATATTTTTTGTTTCAAAAGACACATCTGAAAACAGTCCCAGAAAATTGCCGGCGATATCAATTTGATTCAAACTATTCTTTTGGCTGTCATAATAAATGAATTGGGGATGAGCGGCTGAAACCGCAGATACTTGATATTTTTCAAGGTCCACCCGAAGGAATATACTGGTGACCATTCGCTCATTTTTTCCATTTTCAAGCAGGGAATGATTGAGGAGTTGAAAAAAAGTGTCGCCTGTTTTTTGTGTGCGGCAGTTTTCGTCAAAAAAAGACTTGATCATCACAGTATGATATGATGCCGCTATATCATGGCCAGCAACATCAGCAATGATAATATCACAACCTTGTCGGGTATCTCGGATATCAATGAAATCCCCTCCCAGATCTTTCAATGCCTGAATGCGATAAGCAATGGAAACCCTGTATCCCTCTTTTCGAAAGCAGATCAGATCGTTGTAAGTGATAATGGCATTATTCAAGTCCTTTTTAAGGCTTGAAAAACGACTTTTATAAGAATTGATCTCACGTGCCAGGTCAATATTCTGTTTGATCAGTGCTTCATATCTTTTTTCTTCTTCTGTTTTACTGACCTCAATTTTTTTAAGTACCTCCTGAATTTTTTTACAAACTTCATCAGGTTCGAAAGGTTTGGCAAGAAAATCATCACATCCCAGACGAATTAATTCTATGAGCGTTTGCTTGTCACCATATCCGGTAATGACAATGACAGGCAAATCAATACCTGCACGAGAGATACTCTTGATTAATTGAAGGCCATTCAATTTTGGCATTTGAATGTCTGTAATCAAAAGGTCAATCCTTTGATCACTTTGAAATGATGTTTGGATTTTTTCAAATGCCGTCTTACCATCCGAAACTGTGGTCAGTTGGTAACCCTCATCTTCTAAAATAAATGACAATGAGGTTTGCATGGCAAGGTCGTCTTCAGCAATTAATATATGTTTTGGTCGCATGATTTTTTCTTTTTGATAATTGTTGTGGAAAAATAAGAACTTATCGGCCTATATAAGAAAGAATTGTGCCACGCTATTTTGTAAATGTTATCTATTTGATATAATTACATATTATAAAATTTGGGCTTCCAAAAAACATGAAACATAAGTTTACAACTTTTTGATATAATAAAATGGAATGTAGAAATTTATTGTGTTTGAGATATTGCAATAAAAGTTGCGAGAAATACAAAAGTTACACCCTTTTGCATTTCTATTAAGGCGGCCTTTAAAATCTTGACGTGCGTATGTAATACACCCAATCTTGACAAAAGCACTTTTTAAGGTATTAAGTGAATTTTTGCTGCTTTTTTGCCATATTTGTGAATTTATTAACACTCAGGAATACTCGAAAAATAAGTTCCCCATTTAATTAATTGCATTCCTTTTTTTGAACCTGGATTACGCTGAAGAAGATGAATAAGATGATTTAAAAGTGTCTTATTTCATCTTATTCATCTTCTTCAGCGTAATCCAGGTTCAAAATGAACAGAATTAACTCTTTCTGAAATGAGGAACTTATTTTTTTTGCATTCCTCACTATTTAGACAGAATATTTATGACTACCTACTTAAATTTATGTTGGAACGAAAAAGTGAAAAAGTAATGGTTTTAAGCTGGGTCATTGACGCTTTCGATAAGCCATCCCCTGAAAACTTGCCAGCAGATCGTTAGATTCATCCCGAACATCCACCTGATATACTCCAAGTTTTGGATTAACAGATAGTTCACGTGCTTGTGCATAAACAGTTCCCTCTTTAACAGCTTTGATAAAAGCAATGGAGATATTAATTGCAACAGCCACCTGTTCTCGTGAATTGGCTGCAATGGCAAAAGCGAAATCTGCCAGTGTAAATATCGCTCCGCCATGAACGATACCAACACCATTGAGATGGTAAGGTTGAATATCCATTTTGACGCGGGCGTATCCAGTGTCCGCTTCAAGCATTTCAATGCCATTATGCTTTGCAAACTGATCACTTTCCAAACGTTTTTTCCAATCAGATAAGTCTTTCAATGTGATAATTCCTTATTCTTCAAAATACTGTACGGTATATGTTTGAATATCAAGATGATCTCTTTTCCATGTATCTCCAGGCAAGCCGGCCTTTAAACACAGATGTGATAAGAATGATTCATGTGTTGGCAATTGATCCCAAACCTGCGGTAAAAATGTTGCAGATGCATACCCCTTTCTGAGGATTACGCCATGAATTTTGGGTTTCAGTTTATTGATCAGGTCATTTGTATCTGTATATTTCAGGGGCTGAGGCTCGGTCAAAACACTGACTTCAACGTGTATGTTATTATATTCTTCAACAGAAAGCGCGCTGAATCGGGGATCATGAAATGCAGCATTAATTGCATTATCCGCAACACCTTTTACCAGAGATGTTTGCCCAACCAGAGAGCCAATACATCCACGCAATTGACCATGAATGTTTAATGTGACAAATGTCCCTTTTTTTTCTTGAAGTTCTTTATCTTTAAGAATTTCATCAGATGGGAAATCAAAAGGTTTCTCCAACTTTTTTGCAATTGTTGAACGTGCCAGCTTTAATAATGCCTGTCCCTGAGCTTGTGATAATTCGCCTTGTGTTTGTGTCATTGTTGTACCTCCAAAAAACGCGATAGTTGCATACCCTACCACGCGTGTTTTATCGCCAGCCGTATCGCCACTGTTGGATTTGTGAAGCAGTACTGGCGTCCAGTTTAATTTTTTTGCCAGATAAAGTATGACCTGAATTGGTATGATGCCACAGGCACAATTATCTTTATTTGCTAAATGTTTAATGTCTTTGTTTAAAATTAAATCAATGGTATGATTATCTGTACTGACTGCCGCTAAATATTTTAAATAATGGGAAAGGTCGGAACTTGAAATTAATAATGTCTGGTTATCCAAAAGTGGTTCAATGTATGAAACCAGGGTTGCCGGGTCAACCTGACCCACAACCAGAGGAATAAACTCAAATGATTTTAACGAAAATTGCAAAAATGGCAAAATAACCTCAATAGAATGCTCTGCCTGATCAGAATATTTTGATGATCTGAATACTGATGGATATTTCCTGAGTTTGTTGACATCATCATGCAATGCCACTTTTCCAAAGGGTGTTTCATAGGCATCCACCTGGCTGATTGCCACGTAATTCATTCCTACCCGATGATCCGGGCCCATGATGATCACCTTTGAAAATTGATTGGCTTTTAACACATTGACTGCATGTGCGGCGGTCAGTCCAGAATAGATATAGCCGGCATGGGGCATTATCAATGCTTTCAGCCGGCTGTCCGGCAATTGTATATCTGAACTTTTTTTGGCCGCAAACGTTAATTTTTCGATCATTTGCTTTAATTTTGTGGGATTGTCCGGATAAAACCGACCAGACCAGACCGCTTTTCTTGTATCAGTCCAAGCAAATGGGACGGAAATTATCATCAGTAATAATATGAATATGAATATTTTTTTCATTGTTCCACTTTGGATATTATATGATTAAAGTTCGCTTCCAATAATAAAGCCCTGATGAACAGCATCAAAAGCTTTTCCAATGCTAGACGCATCTCCAATAATAGAGTGTGGAATATTTAATAATGCTATTTCATCTTTCAGCGGGCAATATGGTTTTGCCCCAACAGCAAGAACGACAGTATCAGCCGGAATTTCCATTTCAGTATCCCCTGAGGCAACCCGAACAGAATTCTCCTCAATAGCCAATGCACGTGTATTGACTTTTATATCAATATTTCGTCTGCCAATATCTTGAAGCATGCCCCATCGGGTACTCTTGCCAATATCTTTACCAATTTTGTCCAGCATTTCAATAATGGTTATATTTTTGGTTCCCTGTGAAGCCATCTGAATAATATCCTGAACCGATTCCGCCTGATTGAGCAATAAAAATTTAACAGCATCACCAGACAGAGTTCCCTTTTCAGACAATAACAACGATGTTTCAACACCTACCGCGCCACCACCAATAATGACAACCTGATTACCTGTATGCGCACGACCTGCCAGTATATCCCATGCCTGAACAACATGAGCTTGATCCACTCCTGGAATAGGAACGCTAATGGGGTAAGCACCAGTTGCTAAAATAATATGATCCGGTGCAAAGGACTGAATGGTTGCCATATCAACCGGTTTATTAAAAGCAACAGAGATTTTTCGCACAGTTACCTGATTGGCAAGATCATGTGCCAATACACAAAATTCCTCACGTCCAGGAGGGGCCCCAGCCAATAATAGTTGTCCTCCCAGGTGATCTGATCTTTCAAAAAGGGTAACATTGTGACCGCGCTCATGGGCTGCAATGGCAGCACTCATTCCCGCTGCTCCTCCGCCAATCACCATGACCTTTTTAGGGCTTGTTGATTTTTCAATGGCACGTTCGTTTTCGTAACCTGCCATTGGATTGCAAAGACATTCTACTGATTTCAGTTTAAACAGGTTGTCAAAACATCCCTGGGCACAGGCAATACAATGAACGATTTCTTTTTCACGATGGTTTTCTGCTTTTTGGGGAAAGTATGGATCAGCAATTAAACTTCGCCCCAATGCGACCATGTCACACAAGCTGTCTGCAATCATTTCGCGTGCGATTACAGGATCATTGATTCGATGACTTGCAATTACCGGGACATTGGTTGCCTCCTTGATACGCCTGGAGAGATATCCATAGATCCCACGCGGCACTTCTGATACAATTTGAGGCACCCTGGCTTCATGCCATCCCACATTTACACATAGTGCATCAACACCAACATTTGTCAGGGCACTGGCATATTTTACTAAATCCTGCGTTGAAGACCCTTCTTTCATAAATTCGTTACCATTCATACGAACGATCAATGGATAATCCGAGCCAGTTTTTGCTTTGATTGCTTGCATGACTTCAAGCCCAAAGCGCATACGAGATTCCAGATCTCCCCCATATTCATCCTCCCGATGATTTGTCAAAGGAGACAGGAATTGACTGATCAAGTAGCCAGTACCGCTCAATATTTCTACTGCATCGTAGCCCGCCTCTTTCACACGATTGGCAGCACAGGCAAAGGATTCAATTATTTGTTTTATTTCATCAACTGTTAACTCACGTGGTGTTTCTTTTGTAAGACGTGATGCAATGGCTGATGGTGCAACCGGTGTTTTGCCATCTAAAAAAAATGAAAAATTATATCGGCCCGCATGATTTAATTGAACCACTGATAAAGCACCATTTGATTGAATTGCATCTGATAGTCGTTTTAACCCAGGAATATGATCATCGGAATGCGCGCCAATATTCATGGAATTTCCAGACATTTCATCAACAGTGGCATATCCCACTGAAATCATTGCTGCACCGCCGCGCGCTCGTTCAGCATAAAAATTTACCAGTCGATCTGTCACCTTAAAATCTGTTGCCATGTTGAGATGCATGGCAGGCATGTATATTCGATTTTTCAGCGTTAATCGGCCAATTTGAATTTTTTGAAATAATGGGTCTGACATGTTTTTCTCCTTTATAATTTTTAATAATAGAAAAAAGCTAACTTATATTGAATGTAAGCTTTGTGTCAAACTATTTACTTTTGTTGTTTATTTGAAAAATGGGCAACAGAAAAACGAATTTTTTTGATCACCTGTTCACCCAATTGTTCATTCAATTTTTGAATGATATCATTTTTCATAAAATTGAGATGATGCAGCCATGATGAGTTTGTGACTTGAACCTCCAACTCATTGCCTTTAACTTTCCAGGGGCGAGAGTCTTTGGCAATTGTTGAACTTACCGCCGATTCCCAGATTTCACTGATTTCAAACACATCGGCTTTTTGAGTATTGCGATACTTTTTTAGCACATCTGAAACAATTGATTTAATGTGTACAGGTTCTTGATTATTCAATTGATTATTCATATTTATTATTCATATTTATTATCCAAATTATTATGTTGGATATATTCTATTAAAAATTCGGAATAGAGTCAACTTAATAAATCATTACATAGGATCATTTAAAAATTAATAATTGACAATCATCTTCTGATACGAGAGTATTAAAAACGAACGGCTGCACAGTCCAAAATTATTGAAATAAGCGGCAGCCAATGGATTATATAATTAAACAAAGGAGTTTTTATGGATTCAGATGAATCATTTAGAGAAAAAGATGAACCATCCAAAGTGCAAAAGAATGAAATTGATCATACCAAGATATTTTTTACAGATTTGAATGGTCGTGTAATGAGCCTTTCTGTGAATTATCACAATATGGATAAAATTTTTGAAAATGGTGTTGGCTTTGATGGCAGTTCTATTGCAGGCTATGCAACTGTTGAGCAAAGTGATCGTATCCTGTACCCGGTTCCGGACAGTTATCATCAAGTGAGTTTTGACAATGAAAAAATTGGTTTTTTTATTGGCGAAATTCGGGATGAACATGGTAAACGTGCAAAAGCAGATCCACGTGCTGTTTTAGAGCGTGTAGTTGCCGATGCTGAAGCAGAGTTTGGATATCGTTTTATTGCCGGGCCGGAGCATGAATTCTTTTTGCTTTCAGGCGATGAATTCAATTTAACCAATGGCGAATTTGGTGATGAAGTTCATTCTGATAAAGCAGGTTATTTCCATTCAACACCGCATGATAAAGGTGAATTTATTCGAAATAAAATTGTTGAAGTGCTTCAAGACTGTGGTATTAAATATGAAAAGGCACATCATGAAGTTACCCCATCGCAACATGAAATAAACCTTGAACCAGAAGATCCCCTTAAAGCAGCGGATCGAACCATCCTGTTTACTTATGTGACACAGAAAACAGCTGTCAAGCATGGTTTATATGCCACCTTTATGCCCAAACCTTTTGATGGATTAAACCGGAATGCACTTCATATTCATCTTTCCATGCAGGATCAATCCGGTCAAAATATTTTTTACGATAGCAATGCAGATTGTAATCTCAGTCAAATCGCCCGATACTTCATTGGCGGCATATTAAAATATGCTAGAGAAACATCCATCGTGATGGCATCAACGTTTAATTCATACAAAGCGTATATAGCTGATCGAGAGGCACCGATTGTCAGAGGATGGGGATTTCGAAATCGAAGTTCGATGGTGCGTGTGCCATACAGTATATCACCTGCCAATACACGGATCGAATTGCGAAATCCTGATCCAGGTGGAAATATTTATCTTCAATTAGCCGCTTATATTGCCATGGGCATGCAGGGCATCAAAGAAGAAATTGATTGCGGTAATCCTGATATCAAAAGTACTTATGAAACCAACGCACATAAAACTGTCTGGAATACAAAATATCTTCCAAAATCTCTGTTTGAAGCATTGGTTGAAGCTGAAAGAAGTCAATTTCTTACTGACCTTCTTGGAGAACGATTGTATAATAATTTTATGGAACTGAAGATTAATGATTGGGAAGACCATAGAACGCATATCACTTCAAGAGAGCATCAGAAATATCTGAATATATAGTTCGTTGTTTTTGTCGTACCATTGTTTCAGTCTAAATATTATCTGTCAGACTGAAACAATGAAAATACGCATAAATTTATTTTGAAAGTTATTTAAAAACAGGCTTTCGTTTCTCCAAAAAAGCAGCCATGGCTTCTTGAAGATCCTCAGAGGGCAAAATTGCAGCATTTTTTTGGGAAACATAGGCTAGCCCAGCATATACACCATTGTCTCGACTATATTGCACGACTTCCTTAACATTTTGAACTGTCTGGGGTGAATTTTCGGCAATCTCAGTGGCAATGGAATTCGCTTTCTCCAATAATGCGTTTTCACCATCACAGATATGTGTAATGAATCCCATCTCACGTGCTTCGTCAGCAGAAAAATTTCTACCTGTCAATGCCAGCTCATTAAACCATCCATATCCGATAATATAGGGAAGTCGCTGTAAGGTTCCCAGGTCGGCAACAATGGCAATTTTGGTTTCCCGGATAGAGAAAGTGGTGTTTTTCTCAGCAATTCGAATATCACAGGCAGACAATAAATCAATCCCTGCACCAATACACAGACCATGTGCTGCTGCAATAACCGGTTTTCTGCATTGTTCAACTGCATTCATGCTTTCCTGAAGTTCAATAATTACATTTCTGAATTGTTCTTTATTTTTCATGGCTTTGCCAAAAATATCAGCCGCTGCCATGAGATCAAGCCCTGTGGTAAAATGTTTTCCATTGGCTTTGAGTACAACCACACGAACATCTGTGTCTTCAGACATTGCCTGAAAAGAATCTTTTATTTCTGTGAAAAAATCAGGTGTTATGGCATTGCCTTTGTCAGGTCTATTGAATTTCATCCAGGCTATATGATTTTTTTTTTCAATGGTTATATATTTCGACATGAAAACTCCTATTTTTCTGTGATGGTTTCATCAATTTGATGACCAAAATGACGTCCAGTCGTTTCAACCATTCCCAAAACAGTATCACCGGGTTTGAGTTTGACAACTGAAACCGCCTTGCCATCCATATCAACCAGACGAATGGTTTCTGCATTCTGCAAAATTGTATTGACCGGACCATTGGGGCCGGTGCCTTCGATGAGCAACAAAGGACGTTGTTCAATTTTTAAACGTCCAACTGTCAGTGCTTTGGCATTTCCATTGGAGTCTACCCCCAGGACTTCGTCGCCAGCTTTCAGCTCGGATAAATATTTTGTTCGCCCCCCGGGAATTTTAACATAGGCATGCACAGGCCCTGCATTCACACGGAAAGGTCTTGGTGATACATATGGATTTTCTATACTTTCAGAATGAACAAGAAACATGGCCCGGCTGCTGTTACCAATGAGACAGCCTTCACCCTCTTTCATCAGTGTACATGTATCGATACAAACACGATCTCCCATACCCAAAGAGCGAATGTTGTCAATTGTAAATGATGATAAATTGATGTTTTCTGAGTCTGATTTAAGAGATTTTACGATCTCACGCGCTTGAACCGGATCGGTTTGTGTAATAATAACACCATCAACCCCTTTCTCCAGGATGCCCAGAGAAGTACGAGCATCATCAATATTATCGCATTCAACAAAAATATTATTTGTTTGTGCAACCAGATTTTCCAGAGGAATGATTGTCCAATCTGAGGTTCTTACAATGACCTTTTTGGTTCGTGTCAATGCCACAATAGATTCTTCATCCTCCTGTGAATGGACATCAACATAGACGATATCTGTATCCCATTTGAGATCACCGTCCTCAGAGACAGTTTGAATAAGTCCCAGCTCTTTGACTTTTTCGCTCGTTCCCTGTGGAACAATAACAGCATCTGCACCAGATTCGAGGGCATCAGTGATCATCTCTTTTTTCCAGGGAATGGCTTTTATCCAGATTTGTTTTTTTGTTTGCATAATATTTTACTTTCTTTTGGTTTCATTATTCGAGTATTCCTAAGTGACAAATTACAGTAATTATCCAACAATTGCAAGAAATAATGAATTGTATGTTTATATGTTTGATATCAAAAATGGAGAAAGGACGCTAAAGCACCCAATTTAACCAAATAATAAATAAAGTTGCTTGATAATATAAACATCAAGAAAAAAATACTTGATAATTTATTGAAGACCTTATAATTTTATTGAAACTAAATAATTTTGGAATACTTGAATAATAACATTCCAAACCCAACTAAACAAGGGGGTAAGTTAATTTCAATGCATTCCATAACTATCACATTAAGGAGGAAAAATGAATATCAATACTTTCGGTGTCATTGGATCGGGTCAGATGGGAAATGGCATTGCTCAGGTAGCTGCCATGAGCGGCACAAAGGTTATCATGAACGATATTTCAGATGAACTGGTACAAAAAGGTCTGAATAATATTGAAAAATTACTTTCTCGAAGTGTAAAAAAAGAAAAAATTACGGAAGATGAAAAAAATGACATTCTTTCGCGTATCACAGCATCAAGCAATCTCAGTGACATGAAATCTGCTGATTTTGTTGTTGAAGCGGCAACTGAAAATGAATCCATTAAAAATAGTATCTTTCAGGATCTGGACCGGATTTGTCCCAAACATACCATTTTGTCAACCAATACGTCATCAATACCCATTGGCAGAATTGCCGCACAAACCAGCCGTCCAGATAAGATCATTGGCATGCATTTCATGAATCCGGTGCCTGTCATGAAGCTGGTTGAGGTGATTCGCGGTCTGGCTACCTCGGATGAAACATTTCAAATGACCTGGGATTTGTCTAAAAAGTTTGGAAAAACACCGGCTGAAGCCAATGATTTTCCTGGTTTTATTGCCAACCGGATTCTAATGCCCATGATTAATGAAGCGGTTTTTGCCCTTTATCATGGTGTGGGCAAAAAAGAAGATATTGATACAGTAATGAAATTGGGCATGAATCATCCCATGGGACCATTGGCATTGGCGGATCTCATTGGTCTGGACACCTGTCTGGCGATTATGGAAACCTTGTATGATGGTTTTAAAGATTCAAAATATCGGCCATGCCCATTACTCAGAAAATATGTCGAATCTGGCTGGCTGGGTCGAAAATCCGGCCGTGGTTTTTATGCTTACAATTAATGGAGATATCACATGAGTCAACAGACATCGCCACATGTTCAATCTTCAGATGTGCTGGTTGCAGAGCCCTGTTCATCAGAAGAATCCTGTGAAATGACCATTGGCGAAAAAATCCGAACTGTCAGAACCGAAAAAGGCATGACACTCAATCAGCTCGCCAATGAAACCGGTTGTTGTATCGACACGCTGGAAAAAATTGAATGCAATCAATTAACCCCACCGGTGGGAAATTTATTGCAAATATCAAAGGCATTGTCGCTGGATTCTGGATATTTGTTTAAAGAATCCAGCAAAAAAAACTCTCGTGTCGCAGAATATGAAAAGCGAACGGCCAATTATGCTTACACCAACCTGATTCCTGGCGCAGAAAAAAAACATCTGAAAGCATTTATCGTGACCCTGGACCCATTGGCAAACCATGAAGGCGTTGGATTTCAGCATGAGGGTGAGGAGTTCAACTACGTGCTTTGTGGTGAAGTGGCGGTGACTGTTGGCGAGCATATCAATTATTTGAAACAGGGAGATTCTCTTCATTTTAATGCCGGCATTCGTCATAATCTAAAAAATACAGGCCAGGAAATTGCGAAGCTGCTGGTGGTGATTTATACACCATAGTAAGGAGTGTCCCATGTATTTTACTGATGAACAACGCATGATTCAATCAATGGTTCGTGAGTTTTCCCGAAAAGTCATTGCTGAATCTGCTATGGAACGTGATAAAACAAAAGCCTTCCCAGGGGATAATCTCAAAAAAATGGCAGAACTGGGTCTTTTGGGCATGACTGTCCCGATGGAGTATGAGGGTTCTGGTGCAGATGCTGTCAGTTATGCCCTGGCCTTAATGGAAATTGCGTATTCTTGTGCATCAACAGCAGTAATTATGTCAGTACACAATTCCATTGTTTGTGAAACGCTTCTCAATTTTGGCAGCGAGGTGCAAAAGCAGACATTTTTAACCCGCCTAGCTTCAGGCGAAATGATTGGTGCTTTTGCCCTGACAGAACCCCATGCCGGATCAGATCCGGTGGATCAGTTGACAACTGCTGTTCGAGATAATGACAGCTATGTCATCAATGGCAATAAACGCTTTATTACAACCGGAAAAAATGCCGGTTTGATTATTGTCACCGCAAAAACTGATGACCGGGATGATCATCATGGCATAAGTACATTTCTTGTCCCAAAGGGAACACCCGGGTTAAAGGTCGGTAAAGAAGAAGATAAAATGGGCTTGCGTGCATCAGACACAGTTGATCTTATTTTCAATGATTGTCGCGTTCCCATGGACAATTTGCTTGGTAAGAAAGGTGAAGGCTTTAAAATTGCAATGAAGGCCTTAGATTCCGGTCGCATTGGTATTGCAGCTCAGTCTATTGGTGTGGCTCAGGCAGCTCTGGATGAAAGTATCCGGTATGCAAAAGAAAGAACCCAGTTTGGTCGATCTATTTCAAAATTTCAAAATACGCGCTTTGTCATTGCAGAAATGGCGACGAAAATTGAAGCTGCCAGACAATTAATGTTATCGGCAGCCCAGCTGAAAGACCGCAATGAACCCTTTTCTCGTCAGGCATCAATGGCCAAATTGTTTGCATCGGAAATGGTGAATGAAATTACAGGACGCGCCATTCAGATTCATGGTGGATATGGATTTATTAAGGAATACACTGTTGAGCGATTGTATCGGGATGCGCGTGTATTTACAATTTATGAAGGTACTTCTGAAATTCAGAAAATTGTTATTGCAAATCATTTAATATAGTTCAATATTGAACATTTTAATTTTCAAAAACAATTATGGAATACTTGAAGAATAGCTTCCTCATTCCAGAAAGAGTCAATTTTATTCATTTTGAACCTGGATTACGCTGAAGAAGATGAATAAGATGAAATAAAACACTTGTAATTCGTCTTATTCATCTTCTTCAGCGTAATCCAGGTTCAAAAAAAAAGGAATGCAATATAATAAATGGGGACCTTATTTTTCAAGAATTCCTAAGCAAACATAAAAAAAAACGCTTACAATGGATCAGAAACAGTAAAATTATGGAAACTTAAAAGTTTTCCATCTATTCACTGATCCCGCAACAAGGAATGAAATATGTATTATTCGTCCACTGTCGGATTATATGTGGATGTTGCAAATATTGCAATGAATGGCGGATATGGCATGCGTTATGACGTATTAAGAGAATTTGCCTGCCACGACGCGGCGGATGCCATTCGCCTGAACGCATATGTTGCCTTTGATGTTGAACGATCAAGGGAAAATCCGGCATACAGAGAAAAAACAAATAATTTTTATGATACTTTAAGAGATCTTGGTTACAAAGTAATTCAAAAAAATGTGAAACGTTATGTAGATGAGGAAGGCAACGAATTTGCCAAAGCCAATTCCGATCTGGATATGGCTGTTGATGCTTTACTTCAATCTAGTGCATTGACACGAGTGGTTTTGGTTACCGGTGATGGCGATTTTTTACAGGTGGTTCGTGCCCTTCAAAATAAAGGATGTCGTGTAGAAGTTTTGGCTTTTGACAATGTTTCATCAGAATTAAGACGCGAAGTTGATGTTTTCATGTCGGGTTATCTGGTACCCAATTTATTACCGGTCAAGAATTCAACAGCTGACTGGGGGGATGTCAATTCTACCATTCGTGGGTGTTGTTACGAATATAAACAGGATCGTGGATTTGGATTCATGCGGTATCTTCAAAACAGTAAAGAACATTTATGGATAACAGATACCAGACATCCTGATTCACCTTATCAAACAGCCTATTTTCATGCATCGCATCTGGATCATTCTACAAATTTTGATATGGGAGAACTGCCTGACAGAAGTATTATATTTGAGTTTGATCTCATTCAATCGTCACGCAATGAAGGTTTAGAAGCACGCAATATTCGCTATGTCAGTCGTCTATAGACAAAGGATTTATTAGAGTTATGAAATCACTTGAAAACAGATTATCTGAATGGATATTTGACACAGATATTTTCAAAAATAAAGACATATATCTGGTCGGTGGCAGCGTTCGGGATATAATACTAAATAGAAAGGCCCAGGATATTGATCTGGTCTGTGAAAATGCAAGGCAGATGGCACAATCACTGGCACAGGAAAAGCATGCTGTTTGTGTGGTGATGGATAAAAAGCCGGATGTTCCCTGTTTTCGCCTGATTAATCGAAAGTCGCCGGAAAACTTTATTGATATTACAGAAATCAGAGGCAATTCCATTGAATCAGATTTAAATCAGCGCGATTTTACAATTAATGCACTGGCCATTCCTTTAAAATCAAAGCATCTGGATTCTTCCCAAATCATTGATGTGGTTTCCGGCCAGGCTGATATGACCAAAAAATTGATTCGTATGGTATCTCCGCAGTCATTTATTGATGACCCTTTGCGTATGCTTCGTGCATTTCGGTTTTCAGCGCAATTGAGTTTTGAAATTGACGCCAACACCATGTCACACATTCAAAAAAATGCACATCGCATAGTATCAATATCTGCCGAGCGAATACTGTTTGAATTAAAACTGCTTTTCAGGCATCCAGATACGTATCATTTCATCGAAAAAATGGATCAGACAGGTTTATTATGTAACATATTTCCAGAAATTGAATCCCTGAGAACATGCCGCCAAAATGATTATCATCATACCCATGTGTGGGGGCATTCATTGGAAACCTTACAGGCATATGAACAGATAATTTCTCAATTAAATGAATGGCTCACAACAACTGACGATCTTGTACACAAATACTTAGATCAAAACGACAACCTGGCCATGATTAAACTGGCCTGCCTGTTTCATGATATTGCCAAACCCATGACCCAAAAACAAGATCCTGAAACCCAACATATTTCGTTTTATCGTCATGATAAACTGGGCAAAAATGAAATTGAAAAGATTTGCGATAGACTGCGATTATCCAAAAAAAATGCAGCTTTTGTTTGTACACTCGTTGAAGAACACCTTCATATTCGTGACTTACTCCATCCCAATACCCGAAGAAACACACTTTTGAAAAGCTGCCGGCAGTTGGGAGAAACAATTATTGCTGTTGGATTACTCAGCATTGCCGACAAACTGGCAAGCCGGGGATTAAAATCCCAGGAAGCTGACCGGGCTGCCTATCAAGACACAGTTTTTCATTTTATAGAGTCTTTTTATAATGAGATACAGCCAGCGATTTGTACGAAAAATCTGATTACAGGTAAACATCTCATGGAAATTGGTATTGAACCCGGCCCAACCATGGGAAAAATTCTTCGCATGATACGTTTGGCCCAGGATGAAGGAAAAATTTCAACATCTGAACAGGCTCTTGAACTGGCTAGAACATTTAAAATGAATAATCATTAATCAACCAGGATATTACTTGTGGATTTATTTGATCATCGCGCTCAAAAAGAGTCAAATGCGATCCGGCCACTTGCAGAGAGAATGCGCCCCAAAAGCCTATTGGATTATGTGGGACAATCCCATCTTGTGGGTGAGGATGCTGTTGTCTGGCATGCATTGAAATCAGATCGTCTGTTTTCAATGATTTTATGGGGACCGCCTGGATGTGGAAAAACAACACTGGCACGCATGATCGCATCAGAAACAAAAGCGCGTTTTGTTCATTTTTCTGCTGTTTTGTCTGGGGTAAAAGAAATTCGTTCTGTCATTGAAAAAGCAAAAGAAAATCGAAAATATTATCATAAAAGAACTGTTCTATTTGTCGATGAAATTCACAGATTTAACAAAGCGCAACAGGATGCTTTTTTACATCATGTTGAAAGCGGTTTGATTACATTAATTGGTGCCACCACACAGAATCCGTCATTTGAGATCATTGCCCCCTTAATTTCTCGGTGTCGGGTATTGGTATTAGAAAAATTAACAGATTCAGACCTGCGAACCATTATTCAAAAGGCACTTGATGATTCAGATAATGGATTTGGTTTTTTAGACATTGAATTTTGCGAAGATGCCTTCCAGAACTTGATTCGTATCGCAGATGGTGATGCACGGGCAGTGTTGAATGGACTGGAAATTGTGGTCCAAATGGCTGTAGCAAAGCATAATAAATCAGAAGGCACATCCATAAAAATTGATAATTCGCATACAAAAGACGCCCTTCAACATTTATCTCTGACATACGACAAGACTGGTGAAAACCATTACAATCTAATATCAGCCTTCCATAAAAGCCTTCGGGGAAGTGATCCAGATGCATCATTATATTGGTTTACACGAATGATTATTGCGGGTGAAGATCCACTGTACGTCGCGCGCCGCATGGTGCGTTTTGCCTCTGAAGATATTGGATGTGCAGATCCGCACGCATTGAATATTGCAATCAATGCCATGCAGGCATTTCAATTTCTAGGCCACCCTGAAGGTGAGCTATGCCTTGCGCAGGCTGCCATATATCTGGCCTGCGCCCCCAAAAGCAATCGTATTTATGAGGCATATAAGCGTGTTCAGGCAGATATTAAACAAACAGGTGCGCTGCCGGTTCCCATGCATATTCGTAATGCGCCCACGTCTTTAATGAACTCACTCGGCTATGGTAAAGGGTATAAATATCCCCATGATCATCAACACGCGTTGGCAAATCAAAAATATTTACCGGATAAGTTGGAAGGTCGCGTTTACTATGAACCTTCTGAACGTGGGTATGAGTCGGTAATAAAAAAACGTTTGAATCAGTGGAGAGAATTATTGAAAAGCCAGCTTTAACAAGATCAACAAGTAATCAGAGTAACATCACTTGACAAAACAATCACACTCCTGTATGCCAATCATTAGGTCATAAATCGTTTTTAAATATTAACTTGCTGAATCAATGGAGGATAACATGAATGAAACGCCAACCAGACGAATTAATTTTCGGGCCTTTAAAGTTTTGTGTCGTGAAATGTCAACCTATGAAGATCTCAACACATTGTTTAATGATCTCGTAGAATTGATTTGTCGTTCCTTTGAAGTCAAGGCATGTGCCATTTTGTTATTTGATGAACGCGAACAGGAATTATTTCATGTCGCCACTTATGGTATCAGTGATGAATATCTCTCCAAGGGCCCCATTCCCATTCGCTTGGAAGACAGCCCGTTGAAAAAGGGTGAAGCGGTTTGTATTGATAACATGTTGTGTGATCAGCGGGTGCTTTATCCTGAAGCTGCTGAAAAAGAAGGCTTTCAAGCCATGCTCTGCTTTCCAATTACCTGTCGAAAAGACATTATTGGCATGATTCGCGTATATCACAACGAGCCATTACAATTGGCTGAATATGACATGGATTCCTTTTCAGTCCTGAATCGCCTGTTGGGACTGGTAATTGAACACCATGGGATGAAAAACTTTATTGATGATGTCAAACGTTCTTTCTCCAATCTTCCGCTGAGAATGCTTGAAGGATTTGGATCATGACAGCCCGCCATTTCAGAGATACATCGGATTTTTATTCTATTGATTGTGGGGATAAAATTATTGTTGCGGATCGTGTGTTGACTGTCACTGGGCATGAGCGGGAAAGACGATTTGGGATTGAAGATCCCAAAATGTGGGTCAAACGTGCTGTTGAAGATGCCACAGGTGTCAAAAAAATTGTCAAACTTTCATTTCTGGAATCATTTTATACGACCCTTGCCGGGGTTAAAATTCGATGTTTTCGGAATCCTGATAAAGAAGGACAAATTCTGTCTCTGGTGCGGGATCACCCCCTGTTTATGCAAGGGGAAGCGTACCATGACCCAAAAGGAAATAATATCCGAATTATCGATATTGTTCGCGGGCCTAATTTTTTTAATTACATCAATACAATCAGAATGGATCACCGCCAATATTTCCATGATGTTTTACCTGATATCCTGAAAAAAATTATTAAAGCATTTGAAGCCATTCGTTTTCTTCATATTAATGATTATCGGCATGGTGATATTCGTAATGATCATCTAATTTTTCAGCGAAGTACCGGCAACTACGTATGGATTGATTTTGATTATGACTACAGTGCCACTGAAAACCCATTTGCCATGGACCTGTTTGGATTGGGTAATATTTTGTTATATGCTATCGGTAAAGGCTTTCATGATCTATACATGATTACAAATAATACTGATTTTTATGGAAAACTGCAGGATGATTTAGAAGAAAGGGATTTTTCGTTATTGGATAAATGGCGATTTATAAACCTTCGAAAATTTTTTCCTTACATTCCCAAAATGTTCAATGATGTATTGATGCATTTTTCCAAACGATCAAATGTTTATTATGAAACAATCGATGAATTATTAGAAGATATAAATCGTTGTTATTATACCTTTTTTGCATAAAGGAGGCATACATTGAAACATTCAATTCTAATCGTTCTTAAAGATTCTGTCAGTTCAAGAGAAGCACTTGAATATATATCTCTCTTACCATTTTGCAGGGAGGACGTTGATATTACATTACTGCATATATTTAGAAAAACGTCCATGAGCGAAGAACTGATGGGAGAAAATTTCACTGATGAAGAAACGCAAAAATGGCAAAAACAACTGGATAATGCAAAAAATATTCTGGTATCTCATGGCCTTATGCCGGAAAAAATTCATACCAAACTCATTTCAGATGCATATCCAACTGTTGCTGATGGTATAATAGACCAGTTGAAAAAGGGGAATTATGGCACCCTTGTGCTGGGTCATAAGAAAAAATCACGTGCTGAAGAATTTGTCAAAGGTGATATCTCAATGAAACTGTTGCGCAGTCTTGAAGGGGTTGCCATTTTATCAATTACATAATTATCGTGGAGCATGTCTTACAATGGCGGAAAAATGTTTTCAAGATTGTTTTCCAGATCATGTCGCCATATGCTATGGGTGTGGCCGAAACAATCCAAAAGGGTTACAGATTAAAAGCTATTGGGAAAAAGATGAAGGTGTTTGTCGTTTCACGCCTGCACATTACCATACTGCCTTTCCCAATGTTGTTTATGGCGGATTGATTGCAGCATTAATCGACTGTCACAGTGTTTGTACAGCGATGGCACATGCCTATCGTGTGGATCATCGCGAACTCGGTTCCGAGCCAGTCATTTATTTTGTTACCGGCGAATTAAATGTCAAATATCTTAAACCCACGCCCATGAATACACAATTAATCCTGAAAGCGCGTGTGACTGAACAGAAAACCAGAAAGTCTTACGTTCATTGTTCTGTTTTTGCGGATGATATCGAAACTGCAAAGGCGACAGTACTTGCGGTTCGTGTGCAATCTTATGTATAAATAGTAAGCAGTTAGAAAATTTTGAGTGATTAAGATGAATATTTAAATGTAACGGAAAAACAAAATCCTGCTTTATATTGGTTCAAGTGCAATTCCGCTTGCTAACGCGCGCGGCTCTGAAAATTTCGTCAGTTTTTAATCTGAGCCGCGCGCGTTAGCAAGCGGGACTGTACTTGAAGCAAATATCAAACAGGCTTTCCGAAAACGCACAAAAGTTAGGCTAATCTAAAATTTGCCCGAAGGGCACTATGTTCTAGGAGCTAAAAATGATTCCAAGACAAGTAACCACACTAATTGATTCGGAAAATTGTATTGGCTGTGGATTATGCATATCAGTATGTCCGGCAGATACCCTGTCATTGATAGATGGTAAAGCTGTTGTAACAGGAGAAGAATCCATTCAGTGTGGACATTGCGCTGCTATTTGTCCGCAGCAGGCAATTACTGTCAATGCGCTGGATAATTCTTTATTTTGCACCACATTTGACGAACAAACCGACTGGCTGAATTTTGGTCAACCCGACATACAAGCACTCGTTCGTTTGATGCGATCACGTCGATCCTGCCGCAATTATGAAAACAAACCTGTTCCACTAGACACGTTGAATGATCTGATTAAAATCGGCATATCTGCACCATCAGGATCAAATGTTCAAAAATGGTCATTTACTGTATTACCGGATCGGGAGACATTGCTAATACTGGGACGCTATGTGATGGCATATTTTAAACGTTTGAACCGCATGGCCGAATCTTATCCGCTTCGTTTAGTCTCCTACTGGTTAAGCAATGATGAATTGGGACAATATTACACGAATTATTATCATCGCATAAAAGAATCCATAGAAGCTTTTGAAAAAGAAGGCATCGACCGTCTGTTTCATGGTGCAACAGCAGCCATTCTTATTGGAGGAAATAAAAAAAAATATGGTGGTACGCCACTCGAAGATGCACTTCTGGCCAGTCAAAATATACTTCTTGGGGCGCATGCAATGGGATTGGGCACCTGCCTAATTGGATTTGCTGTTGAAGCAATGAAAAGGGACGTATCAATCAAAGAACGTTTGGGGCTTCCATCCTCTGAATCCATTTATTCTGTGATTGGATTAGGATTTCCCAAAGAAAAGTATCAAACTGTTACCGGACGAAAACCTGTAGATATTCGTTATTTCAATGCAAAAGAATAAACAGACAATACCAAAACCAAAACGATTATCCTATCCATCAGATGAAAATAAAATTCAATGGCTGCCAATGCTGTTAGATACTTACTTTGTTGCCGAAAAAGTCATTTATGATGGCCTTCGCAAAGAATTGAAAAAAGGCAAAACCCTGGCCTGTGCCTGTGGATGTTCCAACTGCTGTTATACGCATACAGCAATACCTGTCTATCCTTTGGAAGTTGTCGGTTTGTATTGGTATGTCATTGAAAAAATTTCAGGAAAGAGACGATTTCTCATTCAATCACAGCTTCAAGAAAGTGAAAATATCCAATCCTGTCCATTTCTCATTAATGATCGTTGTGGGGTTCATCCCATGCGGCCAATGGCCTGCCGATTTTTCAATGTGTTCAACAAAGTCTGTGCGCAAAAGGAAGATCCTTTTTATTCCAGACGATATGATGTTTTTACACCCAATGAAGATGCCAAAAACAAAGCACTCATGAAAATGCTTCCATTTCATGAAATAATTGGAAAACAACACCAGGAACAGGCAATCAAGAATGGTTCGCTAAACAATATGGTACAAAACCTTTATGCAATTGACTGGCAAAAAATTGCCAAACGAATGGAATCAATATAATGGCGATTATCAGCAATTATCGTATCAAGAAAATCTTAGTCACTCTAAAAGAATTATATCCTGAAGTCAAAACCCAGCTTCATCACAATAATGCATTTGAACTTTTGATCGCAACCATATTGTCTGCCCAATGTACAGATAGACAGGTCAATGCGGTTGTCCCAAAGCTGTTTCAGCGATTAAAAACCCCCACAGACTTTATTAACGTGAAAACAGAAACACTTGAATCTCTCATTCACTCCACCGGGTTTTATCATAACAAAGCCAAAAACATAAAAAAATGCTGTGAAATGCTTCAATCAAAATTCAATGGTCAGGTTCCCGGAAAGATGAAAGAACTTATTCAGCTTCCTGGTGTCGGGCGCAAGACAGCGAATGTTGTTTTGGGTACTGTGTTTGGAAAACAGACAATTGTTGTGGACACACATGTGTCCAGAATTTCACAGCGGCTGGGTCTGACAGTCCAAAAAAACCCTGAAAAAATTGAACAGGATCTCATGACCTGTATCCCCAAAAAACACTGGAATGATTTTTCATTGCAAATCATTCATCTGGGACGTCAGTGTTGTAAGGCACCAACCCCAAATTGCCAGAATTGTCAACTGACGCGGTGGTGCGAATTATTTTTAACAAACGAAAAAAATAACCAGGAGAAATAAATAATGCATCCAACAAATACATTACATATAGATCAAAATCTTTTAGACATAATTCAAGAACGTCTTCAATCGGGCAAATTACCCTGTGCTGTTGCATTTGACATTGCCCAAAAAAATAACTCAAGTATGCAGTCAATTGGCCAGATTGTAAACGCTGAAAACATACGATTCAGTAAATGTCAGTTGGGACTGTTTGGGTATTCTCCAAAAAATAAGATTATCAAACCGATTGACTCCGTTGAGCCCGAATTAGAGCGGGCAATCAATGACACAAAAAAAGATAATGTAATTCAATGTGCCCAAATATGGAAAATTTCAAAGAAATTAGGAATGAAAAAACTTCATGTCAGTTGCGCGTGTGAAACGTTAAAATTAAAAATTAAAGGATGTCAATTGGGTGCGTTTTAGTTGAGACGAATTTGCATAAAAAATACAAAAATCTGAAATGAAATATCCATTTTCATGATAGTTTCTTGCCCTATCTGCAAGCAGGAATCGGCTTGACTTTTCGTCCTGAATGATTGTACGATGTTACACAATCAATACAATTGAAAAAAATTATTAAAGGAGTATATATATGGAAAAAAAAGAGGACCTCCACATGCATCTTTCTGAAGCTGGAATGATTTTCAGCAAAATGATACCCAATACGAATTACTTTGAGTCGCGTTTTGAAATCCTTCAAAATAATTATGAAGAAGTTCGAAGAGGTCAGGATAATTTTAAGGAACAATTACGCGACTTGAAACTTGATATGGATCGCAGATTTAATGAAACGCATAATCATATGCAAGAACGATTTGCCATTGTTGATCGACGTATTGATGATACGCGAAATGATATGCTTGAACGTTTTATGCAGGTTGACAAACGGTTCGAACAGGTTGACAAACGATTCGAACAGGTTGACAAGCGATTCGAACAGGTTGACAAACGGTTCGAACAGGTTGACAAGCGATTCGAACAGGTTGATATGCGTTTGTTACAAATCATAACATCCATAGATAGATTGGGTGATAAAATGGATATTAAAGATGAGCGGCAAAGAAAATTTACATTAAAAATGTTCAGCATTGCTATATCTGTTACCGGATTAACCATAATAGGTGTATTGATAAAAGTATTGAATATTATGTAGGAATTTTAGCAGGAGGTAAAATGTCCATTTTATTTGAACCCAAAAAATTGAATAGTATAGAGATCAAAAACCGATTTGTTTTTTCGGCATTATATGAAGGAATGGCTCGGGAGAATGGGGAGATTACTGATGGAATTGTCAAAAGATATCGAAATGCAGCAAAAGGACAGGTTGGATTGATCATTCCTGGATATTTTTATGTTCATGCAAGTGGCAGAGCGATGAAATATCAGTCAGGCATCCATCAAGATAATATGATTGCCGGTATTCGTCGATTAGTCGAAGCTGTACACGAACAGGACAGTAAAATTATTCTACAATTGGTACATGCCGGCATGCAGACAGAAACAAAATATATTGGTGACGTACCTGTGGCACCTTCATCAATAGTACGTCATCCCCAAACATTCATAAAACCCAGGGAAATTACTGAAGATCAAATAGTTACGTTGATCCAGGCCTTCGGAAAATCTGCTGGGAGAGCTGTTGAAGCTGGGGCGGATGGCATACAACTTCATGCTGCGCATGGATATCTTATTAACCAGTTTCTTTCTCCTTTCTATAATCAACGAAAAGATTATTGGGGCGGGTCTGCAAAAAATCGTTTTCGATTTTTAAAAGAGACGATTTTACAGGTGAGAAAGAATATGCCAGAAAAAATGCCCCTGCTCATAAAACTAAACACATTTGATCATACACCAAAGCCTGGCATTACACCAGAATTGGCTGCAACCTATGCTGACATGCTGAATGAACTTTCTGTAGATGGCCTGGAATTGAGCTGCGGTACAGGCGCATTTTCGTTTATGAATATGTGCCGTGGAGATGTGCCGCAAAAGGAATTACTTCAAGTGCTTCCATTTTGGCTGCGACCCATCGGAAAAATTTTGACAAATAAACTTATTGGAAAATACGATATGACAGGACCTTACAATCTGGATGCGGCAAAAACTATCCGTCCGATTATTCCCAATATGTCACTGTTGCTGGTGGGCGGAATGCGCAAAAAGTCTGAAATGGAAGAAATTTTGCAACAAGGATTTGCAGACTTTATCTCTATTGCACGCCCCTTACTTCGTGAACCCTTTCTTGTAAAAAAATTCATGAAAGAAAAAATTGAGTCTGCTTCTTGTATTTCGTGCAACCGATGTCTTGCTGCCGCAGCAAATCAGATTAAAGTTCGTTGTTATTATAATGGATTTCCCGGTATTAATTAAGTTCATGGTGAGTTTATTCACAAAACATTGATTGATTCTTTATTATGTATCGTAATAAAATTGGAGACAATGAAATATGTGTCTGGCCATTCCATCAAAAGTAATTGAAATCAATGATCAGATGGCAAAAGTCGAAATTGATGGCATTTGTCGGAAAGCCAGCCTGATGCTGCTGGATGACGTCCAATTGAATGATTATGTTGTCATTCATGCTGGTTTTGCTATTCATAAAATAGAACCTGCCGAAGCCGAATATACGATTGAATTATTTCGTGAGGCAACAAAAACAGTAAGGAATACTCGAAAAATAAGTTCCCCACTTAATTAATTGCATTCCTTTTTTTGAACCTGGATTACGCTGAAGAAGATGAATAAGATGATTTAAAAGTGTCTTATTTCATCTTATTCATCTTCTTCATCTTCTTCAGCGTAATCCAGGTTCAAAATGAACAGAATTAACTCTTTCTGAAATGAGGAACTTATTTTTTTTGCATTCCTAAGTTTTTCCAGTTTAGATTAAATCTCAACAGGAATGCACTAAAAATAAGTTCCCCTTTTTTTGAACCAAGTTCAAAAAAAAGAATTCAATATATTAAATGGGGAACTTATTATTTGAGCATCCCTTAGTAATGGCAGCCGGAATAGAAAACGAACAATCGCACTTGTACGATTGTTGCAAAACAATCAATATTAACAAAAATAATTTATTCTAACCCATTAAAATCAAACTAATTTTTATAAGTTTTATTCAAGGAACTTTCTGCACAGGCGGAAAATTTTTCTTGTTTATTGAGAACCACATGATAAATACCGATATGTCTTGAATATTTATCATAAGGAGGATTCAACATGCGTATGACCGCAAAAAAAATTATTGTTTCGTTTATTATCCTTTTGTGGATGCAAGGTTTCGGATCTGCAAGTATTGATCATCCCTCAAATATCAACACAACCCGTTTGTCAATGCCATTTCTGACAAACCAAGGCATTTTATCCAATGATGATATTTTATTTTATGCCAAAACATTTGCCGGTACTGTTCAGATTCATAAAAATGGAGATATGAATTTTTATTCACAATCAACCGGTCAGCACTTTGTTGAACGTATTTCTGGCGCAAGTCCATTTGTACCAATCGCTGGAAATCCTTCAGAATCAACGATCAATATGTTTTATCCGCACACAGTGGCCAATAACAAAACCCGGGTCAAGAGCTACAATCACATCCTTATGCCAGATATTTATCCGCATATTTCGATGAAACTGAAAGCATATAGGCGAACTGTGGAAAAAATATTTATTGTTCATCCAGGCGCACATCCGGATCAAATTCAGATTGATGTTGATGGAGCCAGCGAACTTACAATCAACAATAAGGGGGAATTGGGTATTATGCCCCAGGGCATTCTTTACAGCACACCCAAAGCATATCAGGTAATTGACAATCAGCATGTTGATGTTAACGTCCGCTTCTGCAAGAAAAACCGGACAATATATGGATTTCAGACAGATCAGTACAATCCGGATTATCCTCTTTATATAGATCCCTTTATTGCCGGCACCTTTTTTGGCGGTGATAATGAAGATGAAATCAACGATGTTGCTGTGGCAAGCAATGGTGATGTTTATGTCGCCGGTACAACTCGCTCTGCAAATATTCCGGTAACAAAAGCATCAGGCGGCTATTCCCAATCTTTTGATCCAGATTCCCACAAAGAGGATATATTTATTGCGCGATTCAACAGTAATTTAAGCACACTCCTGTCTGCCACATTTATTGGTGGCAGTGAGCCAGATACAGCTAAAGCAATTGCAATGGATTATTCTGGCAATGTTATCGTTTGCGGCCAATCGTTGTCATCAAATTTTCCAATTGCACAAAGTTACAAGGGAGAAGGTGATATTTTTGTTATTCAACTGAGTAATGATTTGACGAATTTATTATCTGCTAAATTTTTTGGTGGCAGTAAGCAGGATATGCCTGAGGATATGGTGATTAATCGGTATTCTAAAGACATTTACATTGCAGGCTATACCCAGTCAAATGATTTTGATAATACCCTGGGGCAAAATTTCAGCGGTATTACTGATGCTTTTGTGGCCCGATTAGATCATGACCTCTCAAACCTGAAATCTGTGAAATATCTCGGGGGCACCAATGATGATAAAGCCTTTGCTTTACAAATTAACAATTCACAAAATATTATTGTTGGCGGTCAGACGTTTTCAAATAATTTTCCAGTGAAGGACGACAGCTATGATGTCACACAAAATGGCAATATGGATGGTTTTGTGTGTGAGATAAGCACAGATTTAAGTATCGTTCTATTTTCAACTTTTCTTGGCGGTGAACGCAGCGATATTGTAAATGCCATTGTGATAGATTCTTATGATAAAGTGTATGTTTCTGGAACAACATCTTCACAAAATTTTCCAATCGTCAATCAACAGAGCCCTTATGACAGTGAATTGAATGGCACAGATATCTTTGTAGCTAGGTTTGATGTTCATCTGGAACATCTTGAATCATCAACCTTTCTTGGTGGCACAAGTTGGGAAAATGCTGCGGATATGGCAATTAATAGTAATGATAACATCATGGTTGCCGGTACAACTGTTTCAAGTGACTTTCCGACAACGCCCGGAACCTTCGACCAAAAGTACAATGGTGAAGTTGACGCATTGATTGCGACATTCAATCCAGAGTTGACAACCTTGTCTGCCTCAACGTATATGGGCGGGATATCAGACGATAAAATTGGGGGGATTTCCATACAAAATGACAATATTGTCATTGCCGGAACAACATGGTCGTCTAATTTATATCTTTCAAATACAGTTTTTGATGCGACATTCAGTGAACGAGAAGGATTTATTTCTATTATATCCAATGATTTGGGCGGTACACTTCGTATTATCTCTGAGAGTGACAGTATTCATGTTACCATGAGCGAGGAAGGCAAACCAACTGATTTCAATCTGACCCTTTCCGCAGAAAATGACCTTCAAGGGGAAATCTATTGGCAGATAGCAACCAATGCTGATCATGGTGATGCCCTTGCATCGGGCCCGGGCACAGAAAAGTCAATTACCTATACCCCTGATAAAGATTGGTATGGTACAGACAGTTTTATTGTTCAAGTCAATGATAAACAGGAACAGCATATTGACCGAATCACTGTTTATGTGCATGTCTTGCCGGAACCAGATAAGCCTGTTTTTACAAACCCCGGACAAACCTTTTCTATAAAGGAAAACAGCCCCCGAGATTATACCTTTGGTAAAATTGAAGCCACTGACCCGGATAACAACAATCTGACTTTTTCTATTGTATCTGGAAATACTCAGGATGAAGCGTTTAAGATTATGCCATCAACAGGGATATTATCTGTTTACAATAATGCTGCTGTTGATTATGAAACTTATTCAAAATTTAATCTTGAAATTGCCGTTGCAAATAATTCATATTCAACAGTTGAGACGTTTGAAGTGCTTGTCATTAATCAAAATGATGCCCCCACAATTAAGGGACAAACTTTTTATTTAATTGAAAACAGTGCTGTCGGAACCCTTGTGGGGAATGTCGTTGCAAAAGATGCTGATGGCAATTTGTTATACTATAGAATTACTTCAGGCAATACAAACAATACCTTTGCCCTATCAGGTTTGACAGGGGACTTGACAGTTGCTGACAATGAGAAACTGAATTATGAAGGTGAATTGAAAACATTTGATCTGAATATTGAAGTTTCTGATGGCGACTACACAGCCACAGCTGTGATCACTGTAGTGATTACAGATACAAATGATCGCCCAATTATTCTGAACCAATCTTTTTCGACCAATGAAAATAATATCACATCCCAATTTCAGGTGGTGGCAAAAGATGCAGACAACAACAGTGCCTTGACCTATCAAATTCTGGCAGGTAACAATGGTGATGCGTTTACAATTAACGAACATACAGGTATGATCAGCGTTCAGAATATCAATCAATTGGATTATGAGCTTTATCCAAATTTTTTATTATCAGTTGGTGTCAATGATGGCAGCTATACTGAAACCGCAACAGTAACGATTTCCCTTAATAACCTCAATGATAATCCACCACAAATTGCCAATCAGACCTTTTATGTCAATGAAAATTCTGAAGGCGGCACTATTGTTGGAACAGTGGTGGCCAATGATCCTGACAATTTATTGCTTTCTTTTCGTATCAGTAAACCGCTGGATTGCCCATTTTTGATTAATACCAATTCCGGTTTATTGACAGTCAATTCAGGTAACTTTCTGGATTGTGAAACGACCTGTGCCTATACCATTACAGTGGCAGTCGCTGATGGCAAGTATACCAGCACAGGCATTGTTGTTGTTGAATTAAACGATATTAACGAAAGCGCACCGCATTTTACCAAGAAATCATTTTCATTCAGTATTAAAGAAAACAGTCCGGCAAACAGCCTTGTGGGGCAGGCAACCGCCATTGATGGCGATCCTGCTGATCAACTCACCTATGCCATAACATCGGGTAACGCGGCAAATGTCTTTTTAATGGATGCACAAACAGGCAAAATTACAGTGCATGTGGATGCAAACCTGGATAGAGAAACCATTCGGACTTACGTTTTGGGACTTCTGGTCTCTGATGGGATCAATACAGATACTGCCAATGCGGAAATAATTGTAGAAAATGTCAATGACAATCCGCCGGTTATTGAATACCAGACATGGTATATTAACGAAAATACACCCAATGGCACCATTATTGGCACAGTTCGGGTAAACGATCCTGATGAAGATTCTCAAAGCTTTTCAATTAAATCCGGCAATACAAACTTTGCTTTTGGCATTATTGAATCCAATGGGAACATCATGGTTGCTGATGAAAAACAACTGGATTACGAATATGGGCCTGGCAATTTTATTTTGACTATCGTTACATCAGATGGCGTTTTTACTGATGAAGGCATTATTGTGATTAATGTAAAAAATACCAATGATAATTCCCCACTTGTAAAGAATCAAACCTTTTATGTGGATGAAAACAAGCGCGACAACACATGGATCGGAACAATTGTTGCCAATGATGAAGATCCTGCGGACACAATCACTTATGAAATTATTTCTGGTAACATAGATAATGCCTTTAAAATTGATAGTTTTACCGGTAAGCTGTCAGTCAATGGTGATCAAAAACTCAATTATGAAAGTATCCCGCAATATGAACTTTTGATTCGTGTATCTGATGGCACCAACGCAGTTTCTGCAATTGTGACTGTCATATTAAATGAAAAAAATGACCCGCCAACAGTGAGCGATCAAATTCTTTCTGTTGAGGAAAATCAGCCAGAGGGCACTGTGATTGGGACTGTATCAGCCAGAGATGATGATGCTGGCGATACTCTATTTTTCAGTATTAGTGCAGGTACTGAAAGTAATCCTTTTCAGATTGATTCACAGGGCAATATTTCTATTAAAGATGCCGCACAAATTGATTATGAGACGCTTAAAACTGTTAACCTCGTTGTGACTGTTACTGATGGCGAGGTTGAAGTCAAGGCCAGTGTTGTCGTCAATGTGAAAGATGTGAATGATCCGCCTGTTATCAACAGTCAGACATTTAATATTGATGAAGACAGTATTAATACCTCATATGTTGGGACAGTGGTCGCATCAGATGAAGACCGCCCGCTGAATAAATTAACATACAACATTTTATCAGGGAATGACAACGAAGCCTTTGTCATTCATGAATCTACCGGTGTCATGCGCGTGAATAATACATCAGCCATTGACTATGAAACACAGGATCAATTTGTGCTGACTGTTCAGGTTGATGATGGTCAGGCGCGTCGAGATGCCGAAATTACGATCAATATTCGCAATACCAATGATAATCCCCCACAGGCTGAAAATCTGAAAGTGGTGGTTGATGAAAACCAGCCTGATGGATATGCCATTGGACATGTTGTGGCCACTGATGCAGACAACGATGTCTTGAGTTATCGTATTACCAGCGGCAATACCAATCTTGTGTTTGCTTTTTCAGACACCAACAGCGGTACGATCACTGTGCAGTATGGAAGGCTGCTTGATTATGAACTGGTAAAAGAATATAATCTGATTGTCGAAGTGAGCGATGGTTATTTCACAACAACGCTTTCAGTTGTTGTGACAGTGAATAATCTCAATGATTGTACGCCGGTCATTCAGGGAAGTACATTATATGTCAACGAAGATGCCGAACATGGCTTTTATATTGGCAAAGTGTTTGCTTCAGATCAAGACAATGATCCTTTGACTTACAGCATTGTTCAGGCAGTCCCATCCAATCCTTGCCTGATCAGTCCCACAACAGGGGAATTATATGTGAAAGATTCCCTGGATTACGAGAGCATTCCTGCCTATACCTTGACTATCATGGTATCTGATGGTGTATATTCTGCTTCAGCACCCGTTCAGATTCGTATCAATAATGTCAATGACAATGCGCCGCTATTTTATGATCAAACTTTTACCATTAAAGAAACCGCGCTCAATGGTGATGAAGTCGGCCAATTGGTGGCACGGGATCTGGACATGAATAATTTTGCTTTTTATTTTACCGAACCCAATAATGTTTTTGCCATTCATCCTGGAAGCGGCTTGATTACTGTTATCGAAGATACCAACCTGAACAATGATATCATCCCACAATACGAAATGAGTGTAAAAGTTGAAGACGATCAGTTTAGATCATACGCATTGCTGACCATTCTCGTCATTGATGGCAACGATAATCGGGTGGTATTTGATCAAACCTTTTCAGTGCAGGAGAACAGTCCTGAAAATACATTGCTGGGTAAAATTGCTGTCGATGCACCTCAGGGGACACGTCAATTTACGATTTCTTCAGGAAACAGTAATGAGGCATTTTCACTGAATCCCGATACCGGTGAATTGACTGTCAATAAACCATCAGAACTGGATTATGAAACAATTGATACATACACATTAAAAGTCATCGCAACAATCAATGGCGTCGTGTATCATCCCACGCTGACAATAAATATTAAAGATGCCAATGAGTACCCACCTGTTTTTGAATTCGACACCTATCATTTTTATGTGGATGAAAACAGCAATCATGCCACACCCATTGGAATTGTTCAGGCAGACGATCTGGATACAGCCGATATTCTCAGGTATGAAGTTGTTTCCGGAGAGCCTTACAATCCATTCAATCTGGGATTGAATACCGGACAGTTGACAGTCAATGGAGATTACCTGCTTAATTATGAACATGTTCCTGAATACACACTGAGGGTCAGTGTTTCGGATGGCAAACATATCAAAGAAACACAGGTCCGTGTGTCGTTAAATGATCGAAATGAATTCCCACCTTCCTTTGCCAGTGAAACCTTTGCATACACAATTGCAGAAAATATTGCGACTGACAGCTATATTGGGAAAATACTGGCAACTGATGAAGATCCTGGTAGTACTTTGATTTACCAGATTACTGCAGGCAATGATCAAAAGATATTTAAAATTGACAATACCGGCAGTTTTTCCATTGATGATGCCGATGGCTTAGACTATGAAACTCAAAGTGCCTACACCTTGACAGTTCAAATTTCGGATGGCTTATACAATGACACTGCAATGATTTTTGTGACCATACTGGATGTCAATGATCCGCCAGAAATTATTTTATCACTGTATCCGAGAATTCCAGCAATTCGGGGCGGAAGCCTTCATTCGGTTGTGGTGAACAATTTGGGTCAGATTTTTACTGTGGGTGAAAATCAACATGGCCAATTGGGCGATGATACCATGATTGATAAAAAAATTCCGGTACCAGTGTATGGTATCCATGATTTCGTTAATATTGACAGTAAATATCTGCATGCCATCGCACTTCACAATGACAGCAGTGTATGGACCTGGGGATGGAATAACAAAGGTCAGCTAGGTGATGGCCAGACAACAGACCTGTTTGCGCCAACGCGCGTTGAAGGATTAACTCGCGTTACGCGGATTGCCACCGGTGCTTATCATACAATGGCCTTATTATATAATGGTGATGTTAAAATCTGGGGAAGCAATTCATATGGACAATTGGGGGATGGCACATTAACCGAACGATATCGTCCAGTGGCTGTCAATAATCTTGAAAATGTAAAGGACATTTCTGCAGGCTATAATCATAGTCTGGCAATTTTATACGATAACACTGTGATGGCCTGGGGACAAAACAATGCCGGACAGATTGGCGATAACACATCAAATAATAAAAAATTAACACCGGTTAAAGTTTCTGATCTGGTTAATGTGATCTCACTGGCTGCGGGTAAAGAACATAGCATGGCCCTCAAAAAGAATGGAACTGTCTGGACCTGGGGCTCTAACGATAAGGGGCAGCTTGGCATTGGTTCAACACAAAATAAAAATCATCCGGTTATCATTGAAACGCTGTCAGATATTGTTGCCATTGCAGCCGGCGGACAACATAGTCTTGCCCTTGACGATGATGGCGCGATCTGGGTCTGGGGACTCAATAATCAGGGCCAACTGGGCAATGGCACCATGATGACTGATGCAAACCTGAACTATGCATCCAGTCCTGCGAAGATTGAGTCAAATGAAACGTTTATTGCCATTGCTGCCGGAGAAAATCATTCGATGGCATTGAGTACTGATGGCACTGTCTGGGCCTGGGGGGACAACAGCAAGGGACAATTGGGAAATAATTCGATTCAAAATTCGCTTGAACCTCAGAAAGTCAATGCGCCCAATAATCTGGAACCTTTAAACATTGGTCAGCAGGAACCTCCCAAAATAACCATATATGAAGATAACCAGACAGAATACTTATTATTTGAAATTAGAGATTCGGAAACACCTGTACAGGAACTGTCTGTGAATGCTGATGCTGATGATCCGGTGCTGGTTCCTATGGATCAAATTTATATTCATTGCAGTGATGGCCAATGTCAGGCCATGATTACACCCAGTCAAAACGACAATGGAGAAACGTTGATTAATTTTCGTGTCAATGATGGTGAAAAATCCTCTGTTTCCACGATCAAGCTTGTTGTTGAAGCAACCAACGATCCGCCTTTTATATCAATAATTGAAGATCAGCGAACTGATGAAAACATTACCTCAAGTGCCATCTCCTTTAAAATTGATGACCTTGAATCTGCTGCTGATGATTTAATCCTGATTCCCCATTCCAGCAACCTGGCACTTGTGCCTGAAGATCAAATCGTATTTGGCGGTACAGGAAAAAATCGGTTTGTAACGATTACACCAGGAAATAATCAATCGGGTCTGGCGGTGATTACCTTGACAGTTCGTGATCAAAGTGAGGCATCATCAGAATCGTTTACGTTAACAGTGAATGCCGCGCCTGATATCAGTGATATTGGGGATATTGTCATTGCCGAAGATCAATCCTCAGGCTTTATCCCTTTTGAAGTATTTGATTCTGAAAGCGATTTTACAGAATTGACCATTGTCGGATTTGCATCTGATCCCAATATGGTTCCCGATCAAAACATTCAGGTAAATTGCTCAAGCATCGGCTGCACGCTATTGATAAAACCCAATCCCGATCAATCCGGAAAAACATTAATTACCCTCAGGGTGTCTGATGGGCATGCCGTATCTGAAGACACCTTTTTGCTCACAATAGAACCGGGTAATGATCCGCCAGTTGTAGAAATTGATTTGGAGGCTGGCAATCCTGCCATTGCTGCGGGTGCATATCATAGCTTGGCAGTGAGAGGCGGCAATGAAGTCATGACCTGGGGACGAAACGATATGGGACAGCTTGGTATTGGGATTAGCGGCGAGAATAAAGGCCAGACCTTTCCCAATATTGTCACTGGTATGGAAAAAATTGTCGATTTGGCGGCTGGTGAAAATCACAGTCTGGCACTTTCAAATAATGGCATCGTTTGGGCCTGGGGAAACAACAGTCTTGGGCAACTGGGAATTGGTGACTCCGATACAACGCAAATGGATACGCCGCAAAATGTATTGCTTTTGACCGACATTATGTCAATTGATGCGGGTTATGCCCACTCTCTGGCATTACAGGACAATGGTACAGTCTGGAGTTGGGGAAGTAATACCAAAGGCCAATTGGGCAATGGAAAATCTGGCCTGGAAACATCAGAGTATAAACCATATCTCATTCCGACGTTGGACAGTTGTGTTGCCATTGCTGCCGGTTACGCGCATTCAGTGGCATTGAAAAAAGATGGCACTGTCTGGACATGGGGGTTTAACAGTTCCGGACAATTGGGAGATCAGTCGGAAACAGATAAAGACCAGCCCGCCATCGTTCCTGGACTGGCCAATGTTATTGCGATCGCTGCGGGTGATTATCATACTGTGGCATTGAAAAGTGATGGTACTGTCTGGACATGGGGTGACAATCCCTTTGGGCAACTGGGTGATGGCACCACGATTATGAGAAGTTTGCCGGTTCGTGTGCTGGATATTTCCAATGTGACAGGAATCGCTGCCGGATATGTGCACACTTTGGCACTTCGTAACGATGGAACGGTATGGGGTTGGGGCGGCAATGTCTATGGTCAGCTTGGAGATAACAGCAATATCGAAATGCAAACCAGGCCCGTCAAGGCAGATATTTTTCCACAGGGGATTGCTGTTGAAGCTGGTCACTATCACAGTCTGGTGCTTAAAAGTGATGGCTCGGTCTGGAGTTTTGGTGCCAATGGATTTGGACAATTGGGTGACAATACACTTCAAGGAACATCACTTCCGGTACAGGTGAACAGTCCAGATAATATTGGCAAGCTGAATATCGGAACGCCTTACACCATTGATGAAGATTCTCAAACTGGTGCGATCCTGTTTTCTGTTACTGATGAAGAAACCCCTTCTGAAGATCTGGTGGTGTCGGTTTCATCATCGAATCCGCGACTGGTTCCAGAAACTGGATTCATCAGAGAAGGCACCGGAAAAATTCAAAGCCTGACAATTCGACCGGCAAAAAATCAGTTTGGCCGGGCAACAATTACAATAAAAGTGAGTGATGGCTTATCATTTTCCACAGACAGCTTTACCCTGTGGGTCAATGAAATTAACGATAGTCCAAAAATTTCAGACATTGGATATCAGAGTATTGATGAAGACACGCAATCTCCCAATATTCCATTTCAGATCAGTGATATGGAAACACCAGCCGATCAATTACTGGTATCTGCGACATCATCAAATGCAACTTTGATTCCCAACGCCAATATTCAAATCATTGGTACCGGGCAGGCACGAACAGTTTTGATCACACCGGCAAAAGACATGTATGGTATTGCCACAATTACCATTGAAGTCAGTGATGGTATTGCTGTAGCGTCGGATACATTTACTGTTCGGGTCAAGGATGTCAACGACGCGCCAGAAATATCAGAAATCGTCGATCAGGTCACTGATGAAGATACCCCCTCTGAAGCCATTGAATTTATTATTTCTGATATGGAAACACCGGCAGGTAATTTAATATTGTCGGCATCTACGTCTGATGCCTCAAAGGTGCCAGTATCCAATCTGACATTTTCAGGCACAGATCAGAACCGAAATATTTCCATTGTTCCACTACTAGATCAGAATGGCACTGTGCAAATTACAATCGAAGTCAGTGATGGTACACTTAGCTCACAGGAAAGCTTTAATTTAAACATTGCACCGGTTGATGATGTACCGCGTATTTCATCAATAGAAAATCAGGAAACATGGGAATATGTTGTAAATATTCCCATCGCATTTACTGTAACTGATGCCGAAACACCAGCAAAGGATTTAATATTAACAGCTGTTTCCAGTGACGCATTAATTGTACATAATGATAATATTTCTTTTGGTGGTTCAGGCAGTGAAAGAACTGTTATTCTAAAACCATCTGAAGACCAGTTTGGCACAACAGATATTACCATTGCAGTCAGTGATGGCAACAATACAAAAATTGAAACCTTTTCTTTGACAGTCAATCCACAACGCGATTGGGATAAAAATGACGATGTTATCACCTACAGTGATCTTGAAGATATTTGGGGCAGATCTTCCAATGATATTTTTGCAGTGGGGAATGGGGGATCCATATTTCATTATAATGGGATTTCCTGGTCCAAAGTCGTAACAACCTATGACTACGATTTTAATGCCGTATGGGGGGATGTTGGTATGGTATATGTAGCAGGGAACAATGGGATTATACTGCAATACAATGGTCACAGCTGGTCAAAAATGTTTACCGGTACCACTGAACACTTGAATGGCATCTGGGGCAATAGTCGATCAGTTTTTGCGGTAGGAACATATGGAACGATTCTCAAATACAATGGGGTCAGCTGGACCGATATGGCCAGTGGAACCACGACGACCCTGCTGGATATCTGGGGTAACGAAAATAAGATGTATGCTGTGGGAAATGGCGGCATAGTCTTGGAATACAATGGTTTTGTATGGGATACCATGTCAAAGGTAACAGCCTATTCCCTTCGAGGCGCGTGGGGAAGCTCTGAAAATGATGTCTTTGCTGTTGGAGATGGTGGAACCATCATTCATTACAATGGCAACGAATGGATTGAACAGGAAAGAGGGAATTTTTCATCTCTGAAAGGTATCTGGGGGCTGTCAGAAAATATTGTTTTTGCCACCGGACTTCAGGGAACAATTGTGTCATACAATGGTAGTGAATGGACAGAAACAGAAAGTGGGGTTGCCTATCCCCTTATGGGCATCTGGGGAGCATCAATAACAGATATTTATGTTGTGGGTGAAAATGGAACCATATTGAGACGTTCTACCGGAAAAATCAGTGGAACAATCACCACCAATATTACTGGTGGAAGTGCCATTGTTGTGGGGGCATCAGTCAGTATTGTGGAAACCGGCCAGCATACAACAACTAATGAAAATGGCCAGTATGTCTTTGATAACGTGCCCATTGGTGCATATACAATAAAGGTATCGTCTGAGTATTTTCAAGAGATGACAATATCGGATATTCGTGTGCCGGGTGGTGAAGTGGCCATTCCTGATATTGATTTGTCCGATTTGAAAACAGGGGTATATTCTCAGGCCGATTTGGATAATGCGGTATATAAAGAACGTATCAAATACGATCCCGATGGGGATGGGGTAATTTCTCCTGAAAATGTCATTTACTTCTTGCAATGGTTGGGAGGGTTTTAAGTAAGGGGAATAAGGTTTTGATGACGATATTTTAATCGCATAGGTCTATAAGTTTTGGTATTTTAAGCAAAGAGGTGAGATTTGGAAAATCTAACCATAAAGTTTGGAATATTAATCATTCTTGTTTTCACTATATTCTCATCTTCACTATTCGCTGACAATGCACCAATACTCAACAATGATAAAAAGTGGCGTATGGGATACTATGAAGGCGGTCCATATTCAGAATACACAGAGACGATGAAAACGCTCATAAAAGCGTTAATCGAATCCGGATGGATAAAAAAACAAACACTGCCTGAAATTTCTAAGGAAGTTACGAAGCCTTATTGGCAATGGTTGACCCGGTGCAACAGTTCCTATTTGTCTTTCAAAATTGAAGATAGTTATTCCGCTAACTGGGATGAAAAACAAAGAATTAAAAATAAAATAGCAATTACAAAATCTCTTCAACATCACAAAATTGATCTTGTACTGGCAATGGGGACATGGGCGGGTCAGGACCTGGCAAATAACAAACACACTGTGCCAGTTGTGGTATTATCGACATCAGACCCCATCCTTGCAGGAATAATAAAAAGTATCGATAATTCTGGATATGACCATGTAACCGCAAGAGCTGATCCGAAGCGTTACCTTCGACAATTACGTATGTTTCACCGAATTGTCAAATTTGAGACATTGGGTGTCGCCTATGAAAACACACCTGATGGACATATTTATTCAGCACTAGATGATATTCAACAGGTTTCTAAGGATAGAGGTTTTCGCATTATAACATGCAATGTTTTGGATACAACGACAGACCATCAAAAAGCTGACGGGTCTTGCTTAAAATGCTTCGAACAATTATCCCATCAAGTTGATGCAATATATATCACAGCACTTACTTGTGTTGACAGAAGAATAAACGAAATCGTCAAAATATTTAGGAAAAACAAAACGCCCTCATTTTCAATGATCGGTTCAAGGTTTGTAAAAAAAGGATTTCTGTTAAGCATATCAAGCGATTCTGGATATAATGAAATAGGTAAATATCATGCTGATAAAATAGCACGTATTTTAAATGGCACAAAACCCATTGAATTGAAACAGAATTTTGAGGATCCTTTAGATATTGCTGTAAACAAAGAAACTGCGCGTCAAATTGGTTTTGATGTTCCAAAATCGATTTTATCAATTGCAACAGAAATATATGAGAAGTAATTCTATGCGCATTAAAGGTTATATTATTATCGTATTTGTGTGTTCATTATACTGGATCTCTGACAGCTTATGGTCTTTTTTTTCATTTGAAATGAATATAAAACAATTAATATTTCGTGAACCTGCTTCATATATTGATACTTTTCTACTCAGAGTGTCTCCATATCAAATCTTATCTCGTTTAATCGTTGTTGGATTATTCGGAATTATTGGAGTTCTCATTGTCGAATTTATAATTCGAAAAAGTGAAAGCGATAGAAAAATTCGAGAAAGTGAAGAAAAATTTCGTTTGTATACTGAAAACAGCCTTGACTTGATCTACCAAATCGACCAGGATGGAATCATCGCATATTGTTCCCCCTCGGTCATTTATGTTCTTGGTTATCAGCCACATGAACTGATTGGCACAAATTTAGTAGATTACATTACTGAAGATTCATTCCATCATGCTGTCGATAAATTGAATCGCGTTAAAAATGGAGAAAGTCTCAATCGTTTAGACTTACAGCTAAAGAAAAAAAATGGTTTATCCATTTATGCCGAAATCAATGCTGTTCCCATTTTACAAAATGGAAAGGTTGTGTCTATTCATGGTATTATTCGAGATACGACTTCTCGTATAGAGCTTGAGAGACAACGCCATTTAATCCAAAAACAGAAATCAATCAGCACACTGGCAGGCGGCATTGCTCATGACTTTAATAACATGCTCGGTGTCATAACTGGAAACATTTCATATGCGTTATCACAAGTGGATCAAGACGATGAACTTCATGATGTTCTCAGGGATGTTCAGGAAGGTACGAAACAGGCGCAAAGTCTGACGCAACAACTACTAACCTTTGCCAAAGGCGGCGAACCGGTAAAAAAGGTAATCGCGTTGAATCAACTTATAAAAGATGCTTCAGGCTTAGTGACCAGAGGTGCCAAGTCCAAGTGTGAATATCATCTCGCAAAAGATTTATGTCGTGTTGAAGCAGACGCCGGCCAACTCCAACAGGTGATCAGTAATTTGGTAATCAATGCAGATCAGGCAATGCCAGATGGTGGTATCATCTCCATACAGACCGAAAATTTTGAGGCTGAGCCAGAAAATGATTTTCATTTGACAGCCGGTTATTACGTGAAAATATCGATCGAAGACCAAGGCATTGGCATTCAAGACAAGTATTTGACCCAAATTTTTGATCCCTATTTCACGACCAAGCAAAATGGGAATGGTTTAGGGTTAGCAACCACTTATTCAATCATTAAAAGACATGGTGGCCACATCATGGTAGATTCAGAAACAGGCAAAGGCACTGTTTTTCATATTTATTTGTCAGCTGACTTTGGCAGTCTTAATGAATCCTCAAAAAAAAGTAAACAAACGCACATGGGGCATGGCAAAATCCTCATTATGGATGATCAAGTGCCTATATTAAACATGCTCGAAAGAATACTAAATCGAATGGGATATGATACAGAATGCGCACTGGATGGTTCAGAAGCGGTTCATAAGTATCATTTCGCCTGCAAAAGTCAAAAGCCATTCGATATTGTCATACTAGACCTTACTGTTCCAGGGGGAATGGGAGGCACTGAAACAATGCAAGAACTATTAAAAATTAATCCAGATATTAAAGCAATTGTTTCCAGTGGCTATTCCAACGATTCCATTATGGCAAATTATAAGAATTATGGTTTCTGTGGCGTTATGCCAAAACCTTATACCAAGATACAATTGTCAGAAGTTCTGAATAAGATAAGCCCGTCAAAATGACAGCGTTTTCTTCAATCGATAGACAAGCAAAGATTGCTCATGGATGAACTCCCATTCAGTTTTTCCAAAACCCAATACAAAAAGTTCTTTAACAATGAATGTTTTAATTATAAAGTGCTTGCACAAAATTTCAAATTATGTTTATATCCAAATTTCATTGAAGGAACATTCAAAATGCGATAAGCTTGGCTTATCAGCAACATAATTAATCATTACGTATATACGTACAGGAGGTAATCAATGACAAGACGGATCGAAAAAGCGGCCGTGATCGGCTCGGGTGTCATGGGCGGGGGTATTGCAGCTCTTTGCGCTGGCGCTGGTGTCA
>Ga0272440_1000118_pt1 | contig 64133 bp, 64 predicted proteins | sample SSMMMBAug17_FD_192440 | JGI IMG/M metagenome (GOLD analysis project Ga0272440, IMG submission 192440) | Marine sediment archaeal communities from Little Sippewissett salt marsh, Falmouth, MA, United States - SSM-MMB-Aug17 | ecosystem: Environmental > Aquatic > Marine > Wetlands > Sediment ... | reverse complement strand
TCTATTAGTTATTATAAAAGTAACTATAGCTTTAGCTTCCACTATCGCCCGTTACTTGCTTAGTTTTCAATGATCTCAAAACTTCCTTAACCTCTTGGGTCTGTCGTTTTGTGGACGGGAATTATAGGGGATTAAAACTTCAATGTCAATAGTTTTTTAAAAGAATTTCAAAATTCTTTTCTGATTGTTTCATATGGATTTGATTTACTTATTTTTCTTTATGAAAAATTTGAACTCTATTGTAATGTAAGCTTCTATTTTTAATACATGTTACTCTCTATTTACCCTTTATCAATAGAATTTTACAAAACAATACTCCTATGAAAATAGGTTAAAAAAGGAAATACACATGGGACTTTATGATCGTGATTATGCAAGAGAAAGTTCATCATACGCTTATGGAGCTGCGAGTCGTAGTGATTCACAACTCATATCTTTCGTTAAAGAGACTTACAAACTCTTCGCTGCATCTATGATGGCAGGTGCCGTTGGTGCTTATGTAGGTGTTCCACTTGCTGCATCAATTCACGCAATGTTCTGGCCTCTTTTCATTTTAGAAATTGGTCTTTTAATCGGTCTTCATTTCGTAAAACATAAACCAGGAATCAATCTTATGGTTATGTTTGGATTTGTCTTTATGACAGGCTTAATGTTGGCACCACTTTTAGCACGTACACTTGGAATGAGTGGAGGCGCGACTATTATTGGTAATGCTTTTGCAATGACTTCTGTAGTTTTTGGTGCGATGAGCTTTTATGCTATTAAAACAACGAAAGATTTTACAGGATATGGAAAACCTCTTATGATAGCTCTTTTTGTTATCATTGGTTTTTCTATTCTTAACATCTTTCTTGGAAATCCAATGCTTCATGTCATTATCTCTGGAGCAGTTGTTGTACTTTTTAGCATCTTAGTAATTTATGACACACAAAACATTATGCAAGGTGCTTACGAGACTCCAATCGATGGTGCTATTGCACTCTATCTTGATTTCTTAAATATTTTTACTGCGCTATTACAGCTCTTTGGAATATTTGGAAATGATGAGTAGCAGACTCTCACCCGAACTTTTTCGGGTGTGTGATGCTAACCTAAATCGCCTCAAAGAGGGCATACGCGTTATAGAAGACATAATGCGCTACAGAGACTCAAACAAAGAGCTCTCAAAAAAACTAAAATCCCTAAGACACTTAGCAAGAATAGATGAGTATGAGCAACTCTTAGCGCACCGTGACAGTATCAATGATGTTCTACGCCCTACGCAAGAGAGTGAACTCAATCGTAGTGATGTAACAAGCATTTTAGCCGCAAATTTTAAACGTGGTCAAGAGTCTGCACGTGTTTTAGAAGAGCTATTTAAACTTCACAATATCAAGTATAGTGAGACTTTTAAACATATTCGTTATGAACTTTATGATATTGAAAAAGAGACAATTCTTTCACAAAAGAATTAGATACTTTTTGTGCTTACGTAAGCTACCTCAAACTCTAAATAATTTAACGGGTAGTTTTGCATAAGTGCTTTTAGTTCTTTGACACTAAGAAGGTTTCTTGAACCACTGACACCACTCCGTTTAATATATCGCAACATTTCACGAACACTCTCAAACTCTAATCTATACTCTACTAACTCAAAAGAAGCCTCAAAGTGTTTCTCTTGTAATGACTTGATTCGTTGGGGACTTACAAGTAAAGAGTCTACACCAGCTGTCATGTTAAGTGTTTTAAATGTATTAGCAGTAAATATAGCAAATGCAACCGGAGCTTTAAGTTTTGAAATATTTGAAAATGTAGCGTCGAGATTGTTTGCCCATTGCAGTGCTGATGCTGAAAAAATAGCATCATACTGCTCTGCTTTTAGCTGTTCAAACAGTCTTGCGTCATTGAAATCACCAAAGATAAGCTCTATTTTTGACGAGCTTGGGTGCAAGTCGAGCATTCCTTGCGCAAAATCTACCCCAATGAGCTTCTCATAATCCCAAGAGATATTTTTTGACAAAGCCCCACTTCCGCAGCCAAGATCTAAAATCTTTTGTGGTTTTGTCGTAATGAGTGAAAGTAATTTTTGTACAACAAGCGTTTGTATGGAGTTTCTTGACTCATAGTCTCCTGCATACTTGGAAAACTCACGGCTTATCTTCATCGTCTGTTTATAACTAAAGAGAAGATAAAGAGTGTAATTACACAAAGCACAATAGTTGCACCTGATGGTAAAGAGAAATGATAAGATATGCTCATTCCAAAAATAACACTAAAAAGCGCAAAAAAGAGCGATAAAAGCAGTGTTTGTTTAAATCCCACCCTATACTGTAAGGCAGCAACGGTTGGAATTACCATCAGTGCACCAATAAGCAAAGAACCCACAACACGAATACTAAGAGCGATAATAATTGCTACAACACTTACAAGTAAGAAGTTCAGTAGTTTTACTTTTATGCCGCTTGTTTTTGCAACCTCTTCATCGTAGGCTATAAAATAGAGCTCTTTACTAAAGAGGAGTAAAAAAGCTAGAGAAAAGCCACCAAAAAGAAGAATGGTTAAAACATCTTCATAGCTTACAGAGAGGATGGATCCAAAAAGGTATGAGAAGAGCGAGTTATTAAAAGAGCCTCCAAGTGAAACTATAATAACAGCAATGGCGAGTGATCCAGAGAGAATAATGGAGAGTATAGCATCTGAGTAGAGACTAAATGCACTGCGTAAATACTCAATAATCCAAGCGGCAACTAAAGCTATAAATACAGCAACCCAAAGAGGGTTAAGACCTGCAACTAAGCCTACAGCAACTCCTACTAGTGCAGAGTGCGCCAATGTTTCACTCATTAATGAGTAGCGCTTAAGCACTATAAATGTGCCACTTATAGACGCTAAGGTTGCAATAAAAAGGCCGGCAATGAAAGCTCGCTGCATAAATTCATACTCAAACATCTCTAACATTTCAATGCTCGTGCTTGTGGTTATAAAGAAGATGTGCATCAAGTCCGTATAGAGAGCTCATCTCTTCACAGCTCATAGCCTCTTTTGGGTTGTTACACACTGTAATTTTTTGGTTAATTGTAAAGAGTCTTTGTATATCATCTACAATTACACCTACATCATGAGTAATAAATAAAATAGTAATATTCTCCTCTTTGTTGAGCTTACGTAAGAGAGTGTAAAAACGCTGCTGGGAGATACTGTCTACCCCTGTATTTGGCTCATCAAGAATTAAAATACGTGGATTTGAAGCGAGTGCTCTTGCTATCATCACTCTTTGTCTCTGGCCACCTGAGAGGGTACCGACCATCTTATCTTTAAGGGCTAAAACATCCATTTTTTTCATAGCATCTTGCACTGCCACTCTGTCTTCTTTACTCATGCCACCAAAGATGCTTCGCTTTGCTACCCTACCCATTGAGACTATATCTTCTACTGTTGCAGGAAAATTTTCATCTACAAGCGATGCTCTTTGGGGTACATAACCAATCTTGTGCCACTCTTTAAATCGCTCATACTTTTTGCCATAAATTTTCAAACTGCCAGATGATGGCTTTTGTAGGCCTAAAAGTGTACGAATAAGTGTAGTTTTGCCTCCACCATTTGGGCCAATAATAGCAATATACTCTCCTTCAAATATCTCTAAAGATATATTTGAGAGTATCTCTGTTCCCATGACATTAAGCCTAAGCTGTTTGACTTCAAAAATGGGTATTTTAAAGCTTAGTTGCACACCATCGCCTCTGAAAGTTTTGTAAGGTTTTCATACATTAGCGTCTCATAAGTTGCTCCAGCTTTAGCCTCATCTGCAGTTATATTCCCAAGAGTCTGGAGTGCCTTGAGAGAAATGCCACTATCTTTTGCAACCCTCTCTATGACTTTTGAGTTTACAAAATTTTCAAAAAAGAGCGTGTTTATATGATCTTTTTTAATCTCTTGAAAAACTCGTGTCAAATCCTTTGGACTTGGCTGTGCTTCTGAAGAGAGGCCACTGAGTGCAACGACTTTAAAGCCGTAGTTATCTGCCAAGTATCCTATGGCGTTATGATTTACAACTACGGTATCTATCTTGCATTGGCTTAGTTTGCTTTTATATGCTTTTTGTAGTAAGTCCAAGCTTCTTACGTAAGCCTTTTTATTTTCATTAAACTCTTGTGCATATGCCGGAAGCAAGGTACTTAACTCCTGTGTTATCAAAGCCGCAACTTCTTTCATGTTTGCAAAGTCTAGCCAAAAATGCGGGTCAACACCAGTGTGTTCATGGTGAGGATGTTCATCTCTGTGTTCATCCTCATCGTGATGCGCATCCTCTGCATCTTCATGATGAACCGATGTAGACTCAATCTTACGTAAGCGCACAAACTCTGCAACCTCGATAGCTCTGTTTTTAAATACAAAGCCATCTGTCCATGGCTCTAATCCTGCTCCACTGTAAAAAACCAAAGCGCTCTTCTCAACCTTCCCCATAAGTTTAGGAGTTGGCTCAAAACTATGTGGATCAACTCCAAAAGGAAGGATGTTTACTAGCTCTATACGCTCTTTTGCTATGTGCTTGAGAGCATCAAAGAGTGCAAAACTACTGACACATACCACAGGTTTTTTCTCTGTAGGAGTATTAGGAGTAGTTTGTGTCACATCTTTCATGTATGTTACATAAGCAAGCAACAAAACTACCAGTATGAGTGATGAAAATAGAAGAGTTTTAAAAGTTTTCATATGCTTGTCCAAAAAAGTTATCCAAAAATATTAAAAACGCAATTATATCCTTTTTTATATGGTTTACTCTGAATTTGAAAATATAAGAATATTTGGTTATAATTCGCCACTTTTATTTTAGGAATATACATGACAACAGGTCTTTTAGTTATTATCCAAATCGTTTTAGTCATCATCTTAACAATCGCTGTTTTACTCCAAAAAAGCTCTAGCATAGGGCTTGGTGCCTACAGTGGTTCTAACGAGTCAGTATTTGGTGCAAAAGGTCCAAACAGCTTCTTAGCCAAAGCAACTTTCACTTTAGGGTTTCTTTTTGTAGTTAACACAATCACTCTTGGTTACATGTACGTAAAAGCAGCAGATGCTTCAGTTGTAGACACTATGGTTGAAGAGACAAACGTAGTTGCTCCACAAGTACAAACAACTGTTTCAACAGAAAATACGAAAGGAGAGAAATAATGCTAAACGAAATTTACACAAAATGTGAAGAGAAGATGAAAGGCGGCATAGACCACCTACACAAAGAGTTTAAAACATTAAGAACAGGAAAAGTTCTTGTCTCTGTTCTTGACAACATTAGAATTGACTACTATGGAACTCCAACTCCTCTAGATCAAGTTGGCTCTGTAATCGCAACAGATGCAACAACAATAGTTGTAAACCCATGGGAAAAAAACCTACTCGGTGCTATTGAGAGTGCAATAAGTGCTGCAAACATAGGTGTAAACCCAAACAATGACGGTGAACAGATTAAACTTTTCTTCCCACCTATGACAGTTGAACAGCGTCAAGACTCGGTAAAAAAGATGAAAGGTATGGGTGAAAACGCCAAAGTTTCCATTAGAAATGACCGTCGTGATGCAAATGATAAAATCAAAAAACTTGAAAAAGATAAAGAGATTACAGCTGATGAATCAAAATCTGGACAAGATCAGATTCAAAAAATCACTGATAAATACATAGCACAAATTGACAGCATCTTGAAAGAGAAAGAAGCTGAAATCCTAAAAGTGTAAAACCATGGATATCAAAAAAATATATATGAGTGCTGATGCTCTTTTAGAGGGGCACTTTAAGCTCAGCAGTGGCAATCATTCACAATACTATCTTCAGTCTGCAAAAGTTTTAGAAGATCCACAAACTGCAAAGCTACTTGCAGAAGCATTAGCAAAACAGATAAAAGCTTCAGATATTGAAATAGATACAATATGTGCTCCAGCACTTGGTGGGCTTATAGCTGGTTTTGCATTAGCAACAGCACTTGATGTGCGCTTTATATTTGCTGAGAGAGTAAATGGAGAGATGACTATTCGCCGTGGTTTTGAAGTCTATAAGGGTGAAAAAATCCTTATGTGTGAAGACATCATTACAACTGGTGGTTCTGCTATGGAAGCTGCAGCAGTTGTCAAAGAGCTTGGTGGTGAAATAGTAGGCGTAGCAGCACTTGCAAATCGCGGTTTTTGTAAACGTGAAGGTTCAGATGTGGAGACACAGCCAAACTGTAAACTGCCACAAGATATTCCATTTTTTGCACTCGAAGATTTTACATTTGAGATGTATGATCAAGAAAAATGCCCGCTTTGTAAAGATGGTAGCGAAGCTATAAAGCCAGGTTCAAGAGGAAACTAAATCCTCTCTGGAAGCTGACAGCTAACCATTCTCTCAACTAGAATTCTCGCAACCTCTTCTTTTCCATCTATCATTACATTGATAGGTAAATCACGTAGTTTTTCACGCTCTTCAAGTGAGATAATTTTTACAATTAAATTAATATCTTTTGTATTTTGCGCGATTGCCTCACAAATCAATCTCTTCTTTTCGGGATTATCAAGTGTAACAATAACTGAAGAGCAATCTTTTACATGCATAGCATCAAGTATTTGACGTTTTGACATATCTCCTAAATAAACCTCTCGATTGTCATTTATAGCCTCGTTAACGTGTTTTGGAGAGTTATCAACTATCATGTACGATGCCCCTAATTCATCTAAGAATTGAGCAACGAACTTACCAACTACCCCATACCCACAAACTATTACATGATCTTTTTTACTACTTAACGATGACATATCTGCCAAATCATCCTTACGTCCACTCATATACTCTACAAAAGGCCCAATACGAGTGATGAAAAATGGTGTAACTACCATAGAGAGTATGACTACTAACACTAGCAGTTGCGCAAGCTCGTTATCTAAAATTCCTCCCATTGAAGCAAGAGCAAATATAACAAAAGAGAACTCTCCAACTTGAGAAAGTGCTAAAGCAGTTTTGAGTGAACGCCTGTGTGGGGCGTAAGTACGAAGTAATAGATAGATAAGAATACTTTTAATAACTAAAACGGCCAAGAAAATACCTACAATTAGTCCAACATTATTCATCAAAACAAAAACATCTATCTTCATACCAACCACAACAAAGAAAGTTCCAAGAAGCAGATCTTTAAAAGGCGCTATATCTGATTCAACTTTATGGTGGTACTTTGTTTCAGCGATAATCATCCCTGCAACAAATGCTCCAAGCGAGTAGGTAAATCCCATGTAGTGTGCCACTAAAGATGCTCCCACAACGATAAAAAGAACAGAGCCCATAAAGAGCTCATCTAGCTCAGAAGAGGCAGAAAAATGTAGCATCCATGTCATAACACGTCTTCCAACAATAAATAAAAGCCCTATGACTAAAACAGCACTCATAAGTGTATGCCCCAAAATCGTCACTACTGACTTATCTCCTTCATTAGTTAAAAAACCAATGAGAATTAGAATGGGAATTACGGCAATATCTTGAAAAACCAAAATACCTGTAGAGAGCTGTCCATAAGGCTTATAAATCTCTTTAGAACTCTTAAGATAACTAAGTACAACAGCTGTAGATGAGAGTGAAAAAGCAAGTGAAATAATAAGTGAAGTTTTAACATCATAGCTAAAACCATAATGCGTTATCAGATACATTACAAAGGCTGTAACGCCCACTTGTAAAAATCCGTTTCCAAATATCTCTCGCTTCATAGTGTTCATTTTTGCAAGTGATATCTCCAATCCTATGGTAAACATTAAAAATACAATTCCAAACTCACCTATAATCTCTAAGGAGTGCGAGTTGTTATAGGCTTTTAAATCAAACGCATAAACGATAACTGTACCAGTAAGAATATAGCCTATAATTTGCGAAACACCTAAACGCTTTAAAATAAGATTTAAGACTATGGAAATCCCCAAAGCCATTATGATGTAGAGTATTATGTTTTCCATATGTACACACTTTGTTTTTTATGCCTATTATAGCAGTTTTCACACAAAATATGTGTCCAGAATTTAATCTCTATAAAGATTTTAAGAGATATTAGAATATAATCGCGTCTATTAATACTATCTTTGGAGTACGCATGATGACTAAATACATTTTTGTTACGGGTGGCGTTTTATCTTCTCTTGGAAAAGGGATAACAGCAGCAAGTATTGGGGCACTTTTAAAACACTCGGGCAAAAAAGTAGGCATGCTCAAAATCGACCCATATATCAATGTTGACCCAGGAACTATGTCTCCGCTTGAACATGGAGAGGTATTTGTTACCAAAGATGGTGCAGAAACAGACCTTGACATCGGAAACTATGAGCGCTTCTTGGATACATCCTACCTTAAGTCATCAAACTTCACTACAGGGCAGGTCTACTCTTCTGTAATAGAGCGCGAACGTGCTGGTGGATATCTTGGGCAGACTATTCAAGTTATTCCTCATATCGTAGGCGAGATAGTAAGTCGAATCAAAGAGGCTGGAGAGGGTCACGACATCTTAGTTGTAGAGCTTGGCGGAACTGTTGGAGACATTGAAGGTCTGCCGTTTATGGAGGCTATTCGTCAAATGAAACATGATGAAGAGGTCGCTGGAACATTTTTCATTCATGTAACACTTATTCCTTACATTAAAGCAGCGGGTGAGTTAAAATCAAAACCAACACAACACTCAGTGCAAGAGTTGCGTCGTATCGGCATTACGCCTCAGATGATTATTGCAAGAAGTGAAAATGGTCTGCCAAAAACATTTAAGAAAAAACTTGCAATGAGCTGTGATGTTCCAAACGACAGTGTAATTGAAGCACTTGATGCAGCTACTATTTACGACATTCCAGTGACTTTTTTACGCCAAAACATCTTAAAACCAATTGCCAAAGAGTTAGAGCTTGATGAGTTAAACCCAGATATGGAGCAGTGGGACTTTTTAGTAAAAAGAATCGTGCAACCAAAAAACAAAACAGTTGTTGGTTTTGTTGGAAAATACCTAGAGCTTAAAGAGGCATACAAATCACTTACAGAGTCGCTCATTCACTGTGGGGCACACCTTGATACTCGTGTTGAGATCAACTGGGTTGATTCAGAGCAGATAGAAGAGAAAGGTGCGGAAGCACTTTTAGCTGATTGTGACTCTGTTTTAGTTGCTGGTGGGTTTGGAAACCGTGGTGTAGAGGGTAAGATAAAAGCAATTGAGTATGCTCGTGTAAACAAAGTTCCATATCTTGGAATCTGTCTTGGTATGCAGCTCACACTCGTTGAGTATGCAAGAAATGTTCTTGGTTATGAGGGTGCTAACTCTGTTGAGTTTGACGAAAACACTCCATATCCAATGGTATACCTCATCGATACATTTCTCGACCAAAGCGGAGATACTCAACTTAGAACACATACATCCCCTATGGGTGGAACACTCCGTCTTGGTGAGTACCCATGTGAGACAAAAGAGGGCTCTTTAATTCGTGAAGCCTACAGTGGAGCTGAGATTATTTATGAGCGTCACCGTCACCGTTATGAGGCAAATCCAACATACAGAAAAGCACTTGAAGATGCTGGAATGATAGTAACAGGAGAGTCAAACGGTCTTATTGAGAGTGTTGAAATTAAAGACCATCCATGGTTTTTAGGTGTACAGTTTCACCCAGAGTTTACTTCACGTCTTCAAACACCAAACCCTTCAATTTTAGCTTTTGTAAAAGCGAGTTTAGGAGCAGAGTAGAAGTTACTTCTTACTCTTTGCTTCTTCTTTTTTCTCCATATTGTAAAAGTAGTTCGTTGCTTCTACAAACCCATCCATTGAACCACAATCAAAACGTTTTCCTTTAAACTTGTAGCCTAAAACCATTCCATTTTTTGCTTGCGTCAATAGCGCATCTGTAATTTGCAGCTCTCCATTTTTACCAGGTTTTGTATTGTCAATAATAGTAAAAATATCTGGAGTCAAAATGTAGCGTCCAATAATCGCTAAATTAGACGGGGCTTTATCGTTAGCAGGTTTTTCAACCATGTCATCAAGCATAAAAATCCCCTCTTCAATCTCACGTCCTGCAATAACACCATATTTGTGCACCTGATCTTTTGGTACCTCCATAATGGCTACAATAGAGCACTTATACTTCTCGTAAAGTTTTACCATCTGTGTCATAACGCCATCACCAGCCTCATTTACACATAAATCATCTGCAAGGATTACAGCAAAAGGAGCACTATCCCCTACAAGTACTTTTCCTTTGTTGATGGCATCTCCAAGACCTTTCATCTCATTTTGACGGGTATATGTAAAAGTACACTCATCCATAAGTTTTCTAATGTCATCTAAGAGAGACTCTTTATCGGAACCTTTAATCTGGTGCTCAAGTTCATAACTAATGTCAAAATGATCAGTAATAGCCCTTTTTCCACGCCCTGTAATAACCGCCATTACATCACAACCGGCATCGTGCGCCTCTTCTACACCATACTGAATCAATGGTTTTGTAAGGATAGGCAACATCTCTTTAGGCATAGCCTTTGTTGCCGGAAGAAACCTTGTTCCATATCCAGCCGCCGGGAATAAACATTTTGTTATCATTTTTTTTCTCCTTGAATGTTTTTAAGCCATAATACTTGATATGGCTCTACAGAAATCTGCTGTGCTTTTGTAATTTTTATATCACTCATTAAATCTTCTAGAGGATAGTGTATATCTTGGGGTAAATCTAGCGCTATAGTAGCATTGCTGAAGTTATGAATGGCTAAAACAGACTCTTTTAAGTCCACTGAGTACTGTAATATACAAAAGAGAGCTTTATGTAAGGCGAGAAACTTAAACTTCCCAAATGGATTAAATGCTCTCTCGTGTGTTCGAATAGAGATGAGTCTTTTATATGCAGCAAAGATATTTTTTTCAATATTACCATCACTGCTTATACGCTCAACTAAGAACTTATAGTTAAACTTCTCTCTATTTATAGAGCGATTAATGCCACTAAGTTTGACTCCTTCGTGATAGTTTCTTGAACCTACTAGTGAGTGAAAATATATACCTGGAACACCTGGCATGGCAAGAACGACAGCTTGTGTGAGAAGTATCCTTTTTGCGCGCAGCTGATTATCATCATCTGGAGCGCTGAGTATGTCTATATAGCTACAGTTTATCTCATAAGGTTTTTCACCCTCAGGCGTATTTCTGTATGAAACGAGTCCCCCGTGTGCTTTTGTGTTTTCAACCAAAAAATTAATTTCATCATCACTTAAGATTCCACTTGCAGGTCGCATACCGCAGCCATCATGTGAGGCAGTAAAGTTAAAGAAGCAGACCTTATCACTTGGAAGTGTGAGCGTTTGTGCCCACTCTGTGAGCTTTGTTGTGTTCTCTTGTAGCACTGAGTGTGCAAGCAGTGGCGGCAGAGCAAAGTTGTAAACCATCTGCGCCTCATCCTCTCCACTACCAAAATAGGAGATATTTTCATTATGTGGTACATTTGTCTCTGTAATTATGATAACCTCAGGTGCCACCTCGTGTAGCACTTCACGCATTAGCTGAATTAACTCATGTGTCTGTGGTAAGTGAACACACTCTGTGCCTATCTCTTTCCAGATAAAAGCAATAGCATCCATACGAATAAGTGTTGATCCCTTCTCTACGTAATAAAAAAGAGCATCTAAAACAGCTAGCAGTACCTTATAGTTTGAGTAGTTCAAATCAACCTGGTCACGTGAGAATGTTGTCCAGATATTGTGTATTTTTCCATCTGCGTCTATAAACTCTGAGAGCAGTGGTGTAGCACGGGGGCGAACTACATTAGAGAGATCAATCGATGGATCAACATCCCAAAAGAAGTTTTTATACTCCTCATCACGGGCAAGGTAGGCTTTAAACCAGTGCGAATATTGTGAGACATGGTTTATGACTCCATCAACCATAAGTCTATAATCTTTACTGATAGCCTCTATCTCCCTCCAAGAACCAAGCTTAGGGTCCACTTCACTGTAGTTAATAACAGAAAAACCATCATCTGATGAGTAGGGATAAAAAGGGAGAATATGTACTGAGTTTATAACCCCTTTGAGGTGGTTATCCAAAAAGTTTTTAAGTGTCTCCAAGGGAGATTCGTTAACGCACTGAAGCTGATCTCCATAGGTTATGAGAATAGTATCTTTTTCGCTGAGATGATACTCACTTGAGGTAATTCTGCTCTTATACTTTTTGATGAGTTCTTTCACCCCTGCATAAGCTTTTTTTGCATCCTCTTTTGAGTAGAGTGCTTCAATACGCTCATTAATAGTGTGTGATTCATAATGAATATGCGCCATTTAGTTCTCCTCTTTTACCATAGCTCTAAAACGCTCAGAAAACTCTGGAAGAACAGAGCGAACAGTAATCCAAGGAGAGAGTGAAGCTACTCCCATAGGGTCTTTGTAAAACTCGTGCGCTGCTTCTTTTATGGCATCTTGAAAAGCCTCAACAGCACTTATTTCACTCTGGCGGTTATACTCAAGGCCATTGATTTTACTCAAGGCATTGTATTTTGATATCTCAAAACGTGACTCTTGATAGTATGAGGAAAGCAGGGTTTTAAAAGAGCTTTCAGAAAAGACTATCCCCTCTTGCGAGAGTATACGAAAGAGGGTTTTAGCAATATCTTGCGCCATCTTATAAATACCACCCCCTTCACTTTTTGAGCCTAAATCCTGATGTTTATGCTCATAACTCTCCATAATCTCTGTTTGGCATATACGGCGATTTGAAGTGTTTTTATAAACCTCAGAGAGTGTAGAGACCTCCAGCCCCCATGTTGGAGAGATCCCTATACCGCGTCCAAGAGAGCGTATGAAAGCAAACTCACCTGAGAGTGCATAACGAAAGCTCTCCATATAATCAAGATAGCGATTACTCCCAAATGTAACTGTAAGTGCTTTAATAAGTGGTGTATAAAAGAGTCTTGTGACACGACCATGAAGTTTGTGTGTTACACGAGAGTAGTACCCCTTGTTAAATTCAAAATCTAGCGCTGGGTGTACTATGGGGTAAAAAAGACGAGCAACAACACCACGTGAGTAGTTCACAATGTCACAATCATGCAAAGCAAAAGCGTAGTTGTCTTGGTTTGTTAAACCATAACCTATCATAGTCCATACATTACGACCTTTTCCTGGAGTAGTAAGCCCCGGAAATCCCTCCTCTGTAAGCTCATTATAGATGGACTGAATTTGTGGTCCATCATTCCACAGTACCTCAACAGGGCACGGAAGTACACTCATACGCTCTTTTACCTCTAAAAACTGCTCGTGTGTCGCTCTATCGAGTCCCAAAATTATTTTATAGAGATATTTTATACCTTTGAGCTCATCTATGATTGTCTGCATTGCAGGTGTCTCAAACTCAGAGTAGAGCGCTGGGAGAAGCAGCACCATGTTTCTTCTTTTTGAAAACTCCAAGAGTTCTGCTTCCATATCCTCTAAAGAGCGCCCTCCTACATTTTGCAGTGTTGTAATTACTCCATTTTGAAAAAAATCTGCCATACTATTCTCCCTTTATTAAAATTGCTAAATCTATTACGTTTGTACCACTTGCTCCAGTCATAATCAGTGCATTTTGCTCTTTAAAAAATGAGTAGGTATCAAACTCACTCAAAGCCTTTTGTAGTTTCTTTTTGTCTAGTGTAATACAATCGCGACTTGATACTACAGCACCTGCAGCATCAGAGTTACCATCTATGCCATCTGTACCTGCTGAGAGAAAGGTCAACTTCTCTTTAGTGTTACAAAGCTCATTTAAAACTAAAGCAACAGCGTGTTGGTTCCGACCACCACGACCACTTCCAGACACATTTACTGTACACTCACCGCCAAAAAGTACAACATCACTCCTGCTGCTATTTGCAAAAGCCAACATTTTATGAGTCATTTCACTCACATCTCCCTCCATAGCTTCTGGGGCAATCTCTACGGAAAATCCCATTTTCATAGCAGACTCACATGCACTACGTAAGGCCAGAGCATTTGAAGCGAGGAGATAGTGTTTTATGCTCTCTTTAGGCTCTTTTGGGGTCTCTGCTATCTCTCCTCTTGCTCCCTTACGTAAGAGCTCTTGCACTCTTGGAGGCATCTGTGAACAAAGCCCTTTTTCATCTAAAACAGACAGAGCATCTCTATAGCTACTCTTGTCTGCATAGAGTGGTGCTGAACCGATAGAGTAAAGGTCATCTCCTACAATGTCTGAGAGCGTTAACACAATCCCCTCAGCCTTCGTCATAGCACCCAAACGTCCACCTTTAATGGCAGAGAGATGTTTTCTCACAATGTTCATCGCGACTATGTCAAGCCCGTTACGTAACATAAGCTCTGTGACATCTTGCATCTCTTCAAGTGTTAGCGGTTCTAGAGGCATCTCAAGGAGTGCTGATGAGCCTCCTGAGAGTAAGTAAATAAAAAGGTCACCCTCTTGCATCTGGCGCATCTTGCTCACCAGTTGTTTTGTACTCTCAATACTCTTGTGTGTAGGAAAAGGATGTGAACCCTCACACACTCCAACTTTTTTAAGTTCTTGTGTTACGTAAGAGCTTACCACTAAGCCATCATAGAGATGTTCTCCCAAAATCTTCTCCATCTCAATAGCCATAGAAACAGCCGCTTTTCCAGAGCCAAAGAGGTAAATATTTTTATAGTTACGTAAGAGATAAGTGTCATCTTTTACCCTGAGTACTCCATCCTCTACGCTACAAAACTTTGGAATAAAATTTTTAGGTAGAGAGGCCTCTAATGCATCTAAAAATATCTCCTTTGCAGCCGCTTTAGTCTCCATCAAAAAACTCCATAACAAAACTACTCCACCCCTTTGGACCAGGGTACTTGGCTCTATGTACTTTAGAGTTGTGCAGTGGAGCAAAACTTCCATCACATCGTGGAATAAGCACACCAGTGTCAACACTCTCAAGCATTGTAAAGTCATTACCACTATCGCCTAAGGCTATGCTGTGGCACTTTAGCTCATGATAATCTTGGTAAACTTTTATAAGAGACTCAACGGCACTTGCTTTGTCAACTCCTTGAGATATCATGTGATAAAAGCGACCACCCTTTACAACATCAAAGCCTTGCTTACGTAACTCCTCTTGCAGTAGAAGCAACTCAGACTCATCGTAAAGTACAAAAGGCTCACTAAAATCTCTCTGTATTGCTTTGTATGCATCATCTACACTAAGCCCCGTAAGCTTCATAACCTCACTGACATCCATATCTGCAAAACCCTTCATTTTATACTTCTCTTTGAGTTTTACAAAAAGCTTACGTAACTCCTTATAGCTCTTTGCCTTAGATATTTTTACCCACTCTTTTGTTGATGAGAGGCCAGAGAGTACCTCACACTCTTTTGGCACAAAAATACCCGCACCGTTCTCAACTATAAAAGGGTGTTTTATGCCGAGTTTTTTTTCATACTCTACCACTTCAGCAAAGGTCTTGCTTGTTGCAATAATTATAGGAATCTTACGTAAGCGTAAAAGTTCCAACGCCTCTTTTGCTTCGCTAAAGTCATACGTGTTATGGTCTAAAAGTGTTCCATCCAAGTCCGTAAATAGGAGATATTTATCTGTTTTCATACCCCTATGATACAACACTATTATTACATTTTCTAAACTATGATGTTTAATATTTGAACAACAAATATTTTTAAAAGCATAAAAAATAACCATCTTGTCTCCCTTTTGCAATAGTTCTTTTGTTATAATTTTTAAATATAAAATAGAGGAGTTAACGGAATGCTACATAGCAATGCAGGTAAAAAAGTTGAGAAAAAAGATCTTGTAAATATAGAGACTCTTTTGAAGGCTTATTATGATGAGAAACCAGATGTAAAAGTAGCAGAGCAAAAAGTGGTTTTTGGTACATCAGGGCACAGAGGCACTTCTTTGAAAAAAAGTTTTAATGAAGTACATATCTTAGCAATTGCCCAAGCCCTTTGTGACTATCGTAAGGCCAAGGGCATAATAGGAAAACTCTTTATTGCAAAAGATACCCATGCCCTCTCAAAACCTGCACAGCTAACAGCTCTTCGTGTTTTTATTGCTAACGGTGTTAGCTGTGTTATAGCAAAAGATGATGGTTTTACGCCCACTCCTGTACTCTCCTTTAGTGTTATAGAGGCAAATAAAGAGTCTGGGGAGCTTTGTGATGGTGTTGTCATCACTCCTTCACACAATCCTCCTCAAGATGGTGGCTTTAAGTACAACCCGCCAAACGGAGGTCCAGCAGATACAGACATTACAGCAGTTATAGAAGCCGGTGCGAATGCTTACATAGAAAATGAGCTTCGAGGTGTGAAGATATGCACAGAAGATGAAGCACTCCAAGCAACCCAAGAGTATGACTTCATTACTCCTTACGTAAGCGCTTTAGATGAAATCATTGACATGAAACTGCTCCAAGAGAGCACTCTTAAAGTAGGTGTGGATCCACTTGGAGGCTCAGGTATAGAGGTCTATAAAAAAATCAACGAAATATATGGACTAAACCTTGACATTGTCAATGAGAAAGTGGACCCGCAGTTTGGCTTTATGACCTGTGATCATGATGGAAAAGTCAGAATGGATTGTAGCTCCCCTTATGCTATGGCTTCTCTTGTAGGTCTTAAAGAGAAGTACGACCTCGCCTTTGCAAATGACCCTGACTTTGACCGTCACGGAATAGTCACACCAACAGGACTTATGAATCCAAACCACTACCTCTCAGTGGCCATCTACTACCTTTTTCAAAACCGTCCCCAGTGGTCACAAAATCTCGCCATTGGTAAAACACTTGTTTCAAGCTCCATGATAGACAGAGTTGCAGACTCCATCGGTAAAAAACTCCTTGAAGTACCGGTTGGTTTTAAGTGGTTTGTTGATGGCCTTTGTGATGGCACTGTAGGCTTTGGAGGCGAAGAGTCCGCAGGAGCATCTTTCTTACGTAAGGATGGATCTGTCTGGTCGAGTGATAAAGATGGCATCATCTTAAATCTCTTAGCATATGAGATAACCGCAAAAATGCAAAAAGACCCATCTGTAATATACAAGGAGCTAGAGGAGCGTTTTGGCATCTCTTACTATGAGCGTGTTGATGCCCCAGCAACAAGTGAGCAAAAAGCAAAACTCAAAAAACTCTCCCCAGAAGATATTAGCTCTAAAACACTTGCTGGTGAAGCCATTACTGGAATTTATACAAATGCAAGCGGCAACGGTGCTGCTATAGGAGGTCTTAAAGTGACTACTCAAAATGGCTGGTTTGCGGCACGCCCATCTGGAACTGAGGACATCTATAAAATCTACGCTGAGAGTTTCATCTCCAAAGAACATCTCAAAGCCATCCAGACAGAGGCCCAAGAGATAGTAAAAGCGGCACTCTAGTGGCTTTTACTCCAAAAACTCCCTATCTCACAACTGATGGTATAGTTGAAATTTATGATAGTGATGAAAAATTTCTAGGCATTGTTCTCATAGAGAGAAAGTATGAACCACTCGGCTTAGCACTTCCAGGTGGTTTTGTAGATGTTGGAGAGTCTGTAGAGAGTGCGGTTGTTCGTGAGATGCAAGAGGAGATATCTCTTCGTGTCACCATAGTAAAACTGCTTGGAGTCTACTCAGACCCCGCAAGAGATAAGCGTTTTCACACCGCTTCTGTTGTTTATGTCTGCAAAGCATACGGCCAGCCAAAAGCAGCAGATGATGCAAAAACGGCCAAACTTTATGCTTTAGAAGATATTCCTCAAAAGCAACTCGTTTTTGACCACGCTAAAATAGTACAAGAGTATCTTACTCAGCGACAGAGCTAAAGAGGGTGGCTATGGGTTTTGTAGATGGATGCATCTGCAGTGCGACAACTATGCTCATAGTAATAGGCACTGCTAAAAACATTCCTACAGGTCCTAAAACCCATCCCCAAAATATTAAAGAAAAAAAGACAGCCACAACAGAGAGTCCCAAACTTTTACCCATATAGTGTGGCTCTATAATATTTCCCATCACAACATTGACGACGAGATAGAGTGCTATAACCCATACTACTACCATAGTATCAGCACCTACTAAAGCAACTAATACAGCTGGCACAGCCGCTAAAATAGAGCCAAAACTTGGAATGTAGTTGAGTAAAAAAGCAATGAGACCTAAAAAGAGTGCAAACTCAACACCTAAAAGTGTAAGTCCAAGGGCTACACTCACACCTGTGATGAGACTTACCACTGTTTTAATGGCTAAATAGCGATTTATTTTATGACTAAAACTTGCAAATGCTCCCTCTTGTCTGCTTAGATGTGACATCTCTAAGAGCATAAAAGTCACCCCTAAAAAAATAATGAAAGAGTTCGAGAGAATAGATGTAAATGATTTTAAAAAAAGACCTGTAAAGTTCATAAGACTCGATGGGTCAAACATATTTTTGAGACTCTCTTTTGAGAGTTCAATGCCAACATCATCTAAAAGAGCACCTACGTACTCTACAGTTGCTACTATTTTTGCTTGGTACTGCGCAGAGTTAGCCATAAAGCTATCTACAGAGCTTGAGAGGATATACCCAAATCCAAAAAGTAAAATAACTACAAAAAAGAGCACTAAAAAAAAGGCTAAAGAGCGAGGAACTTTACGCGCTTCAAGCAAAAAGATTGCAGGAGCACTCACGGTTGCTATAAAGACTGAGAGTAAAAAGAGGACAACTATAGAAGCCGCTACTTTAACTCCTGCAATAATAACTACAAAGGCAGCTAAGCCTAGCCATATTTTATATATATCTACGCTCTCTTTTGCTTGCACAAATGCTCCTTAGAGGATTTCTGGGAGCTATACTACTAAAATTACTCCAAAGAAGCAAGTGCCTCTTGTGTCAAACGTGTAACCTCTCTAAAATCCCCACGAGCAATAACATCCGAAGGCACTATCCAACTTCCGCCTACACAAAGTACATTTTTTAAAGATAAAAACTCTTTAGCATTTGCAGCACTTACACCACCGGTTGGACAAAACACTACATCAGAAAATGGAGCGCCAAAAGCTTTAAGAGCGGCTATACCACCTACTATATTTGCCGGAAAGAGCTTAAAAGCATCATACCCCCACTCTAGTCCCTGCATAATATCACTTGCAGTTGCTACACCTGGCAGTAGCGGTATGGACTTTTCACAGAGTGCTAAAGAAGAGGTTAGTCCAGGAGAGATTGCAAAGCTCGCTCCTGCATCCTCTACTTTTTTAAACTGCTGGGGGTTTAAAACTGTACCAGCACCTGTTGTAGCATCTGGAAACTCTTTTGCGACTGCCTCGATGGCATTTAAGGCACAGGGTGTACGCAGTGTTATCTCAAATATACTCACTCCACCCTCTATGAGTGCCTCACATAATTTTAGGGACTCATCAACAGAGTTTACACTCATAACAGGGATAATCTTGCTTACCTGCATCACCTCTTTGGCACTTAACATCTCTCTTCTCCGCTAAGTGAAAAACTACATGCACCCTCTTCGGCACTACTTGCAACTCCCCGCATAACACTAAAGAGCTCACGTCCAACGCCATACTCATTGTGTGAAAAGTCTACATTTGGTATGCGTCTATTTTTAATGACTGTCTCTGAGACATGTAGTGTGAGTGTGCCATCATCGCAATTGAGTGAGATCATATCTCCATCATGTATCTTTGCAAGCACACCTCCATCTTTTGCCTCAGGGCATAAGTGAATGGCTGAAGCGACTTTTCCAGATGCCCCAGACATGCGTCCATCGGTCACTATTGCAACTTCAAAACCTCTATCTTGCAAGGCTCCCATGGATGGTAGCAGACCATGAAGTTCAGGCATACCATTTGCTTTTGGTCCCTGATACGGCAGTACTGCTACAAAGTCCATATCTAACTCACCCGCTTTAAAGGCATCTTTTAGTGCCTCTTGTGAATAAAAAACTTTTGCAGGAGCGGTAATGACTCTATGCTGCTCTTTGAGTGCAGAGGTCTTAATAACACTGCGACCAATGTTGCCATCAAGCACACGAAGTCCTCCCTCATCAGAAAATGGATTTGTAACACTACTAATGACATCTGTATCTAAAGATGATACAGGCGCCTCTTTGTACTTCACAACACCATCTTCTAGGTATGGCTCTTTGAGATAGTTTGAGAGCCCTCTTCCCATGAGTGTGTTGACATCTTCATGGAGTAATCCAACTGAGAGTAACTCTCGTATGACCACTGCCATGCCACCAGCTCTATGAAAATGGTTTACATCTGCGCTCCCGTTTGGATACATCTTACACAGGAGTGGGGTTATCTTTGAGAGCGCATCAAAATCATCCCAAGTAAGCACTATTCCACAGGCTCTTGCCATAGCTATGAGGTGCATAGTATGGTTAGTAGAACCGCCCGTTGCCAAGAGTCCTACGATTGCATTTACAAAACTCTTCTCATCTATAAGCTCTGAAAATGGCATATAGTTCTCCCCTAAAGCAGAGAACTCCAAAGTCTTAAGAGTTACTGCCTCAGTGAGTGCGTTACGTAAGGGTGTATTTGTATTTTCAAAAGAGGCGCCTGGAAGATGCAGACCCATTATCTCCATTAGCATCTGATTTGAGTTTGCAGTTCCATAAAATGTACAGGTTCCAGCAGAGTGATACGAAGCACTCTCAGCCTTAAGCAGTTCAGCCTCACCGACTTTACCCTCCGCGGCCTCTTGACGCACTTTTGCTTTTTCTGCATTACTGATGCCTGATGGCATTGGGCCAGCGGGAGCAAAGACTATTGGCAGATGACCAAATGCACAGGCACCTATGAACATACCCGGAACAATTTTGTCACACACTCCAAGCATAATGGCGCCATCAAACATATTGTGAGAGAGTGCTATGGCTGTTCCCATTGCGATGTTATCGCGAGAGAAAAGACTCAGCTCCATTCCCGGCTGCGACTGTGTTACACCATCACACATCGCCGGAACACCTCCAGCAAACTGCGCAGTAGCTCCTGCAAATGCCAAAGCTCTTTTTATAAGCGAAGGATAGGTCACAAAAGGCTGATGGGCTGAGAGCATATCATTATAAGCCGATACTATGGCTATGTTCTCCTTTTGCATCGCTTCGAGTGTTTTTTTCTCATCGCTCGAACAAGGGGCCATGGCGTGTGCTAAGTTAGAACACCCCAGGTGTCCGCGTCCAACTCCACGTGAATGCGCTGCTTTCATACGTTTTAAGTAGACTGCTCTACTCTTTTGACTTCGCTCTATAATTGTTTGGGTTATAGCAACAAGTCGTTCATCTGTTTTACTCGGCATAGTAAACCTCCAAAGTTGGATGCTCTTGAAGCATCATTGATATAATGGGCATATGCTCCGTGTCATCCGAGTCCGTAGCCTCTAAAAATACACTTCGCTTCTGCACTCCTTCAATATGTAAAATAAGAGTCTTTGCAGTGAGTAAAAAACTTCTACTCAGGGTTATTCGCTCTTTTGGCTCTACTGTTGCAGTTGTTGCACAGACAAACTCTTGAGTACTCAAAGCCTCCTGCAACTCCTCAGTCTTAGGAAAAAATGAAGCTGTATGTGCATCTAATCCCATCCCAAGCACTACAACATCAAGCTCACTAAAGAGTTTTTTCATACTTTCACAAAGTACAGGCACAGCCTCTTTAGCAGTAGTATGTGAAGTTTTTAAAGGTGCAAAACTCGCTTTCTCGGCCGCATTAACAAGAAGGTTTTCTCTGACAAGTTTTTCATTGCTTGCATCGCTACTCGCATCTACCCAGCGCTCATCCACTAGTGTTACGTAAACACGCTCCCACTTTAGAGGAACCTCGGAGAGCTCTTGGAAAAGTCTCTTTGGTGTTGAACCTCCGGAGAGTGCAAGCGTCGCGTAACCTTTATCAGCTATAACCTCACGCAGTTGAGAGACTATTCTCTCTTTGAGTGCTTCTACGAGATGGTTTTTACTTGCAAACTCATGCAAGGTGTAGTGTTTACTCTCCATACCAACTTCTCCCATCTTTTTCAATCATGGCAATAGATGCTGATGGTCCATTAGTTCCAGCAGGATAGGACTTTGGTTTTATGCCGCGCTCTTGCCACCCTTCAAGTATCTTGTCTGCCCAAATCCAGGCTGCTTCTACCTCATCACGACGCATAAAGAGTGTTGGATTGTTGCGTATAACGTCTAAAAGCAGATGCTCATAAGCATCAGGACTTCTTGGTGCATCTTCGACAATGTTTAAGTCAAGCTCAACATTTTTGAGACGCATTCCATCTGTAAGTCCAGGAATTTTGTTCATTATAAAAAGTGAGATAGACTCATCTGGCTGCAGGCGAATAACAAGCTTATTTGAATCAATACATGAGCCTTTGTCCGGAAATATAGAGTGCGGAATCTCTTTAAAATCCACCACTATCTCACTGTAACGCTTACTCATACGCTTGCCTGTTCTCATATATATTGGAACATTATTCCAACGCCAGTTATCTATGTCAGCACGCAGAGCCACAAAAGTCTCGGTATCACTTTTTGGACTCCCTCCCTCCTCTTCAAAAAAACCAGGGACAGCCTCTTTTCCTATGGCACCCGAGCTGTACTGTCCACGTACTGTTTTGGTGTTTAGATCCTCTCCCTCAATGAAACGAAGTGAGCGAAGTACTTTGAGTTTTTCATCACGGACACTGTTTCCATCAAGTGAACACGGTGGCTCCATCGTCACCAAACAAAGCAGTTGCATAAGATGGTTTTGCATCATATCACGCATAGCACCAAACTCATTGTAGTAGTCCCATCTTCCTTCAAGTCCTACGCTCTCAGCTACAGTAATTTGAATGTGGTCAATATACTGGGCATTCCATATTGGGGCAAAAAGCATATTTGAAAAGCGTAGTGCTAAAATGTTTTGCACAGTATCTTTTCCAAGATAGTGGTCAATTCTAAAAATCGCCGACTCATCAAAATAGTTTGCAACCTCTTCATTTATGACGCGTGAAGATGCGAGGTCTCTGCCTATTGGCTTTTCAAGAACTACTCGCGACCCCTCAGTGATAAGTCCATGCTCGTGGAGTGAGCGGCATATTGGGCCAAAGAGTGTTGGAGAGGTGGAGAGGTAATTTACACGCTCGCGATTTGGCTCCAGGTTTAAAAGCTCTTTGAGGCTTACGTAAGTGCTTGTATCAAAAAGATCAGCCTTTACGTAATGAAGATGTTTAGCAAACTCACTAAAAAACTCACCATCAAAAAAGCCATTTTTCAGATGCTCTTTGAGCTTTTTTTCAATGAGGGCAATGTTCTCCTCTTGTGTAAACTCATCACGTGAGACTATAATTATACGACTTTGTGAAGAGATGTAGTCATCATGACATAGATGATATAAAGCAGGAAGTAGCTTACGTAAGGAGAGATCACCATGCCCTCCAAAGATAAGGATGTCACATACTATTTCTTTAACCATAACTCCAACCTTTTTTTTGATTATGCCTAAAATAGATTACAGATTTATTGCTTTAGTGCTTAAAATTCATGCATCAGTTCCGATAGTCCGACAAATCAGAGAAAATTTTATGGCATAAACATTTCAATTTGCAATGAAACCATCTTCTCTTTAAACAGCCTCGCTATAATTAGCAAAACAATACAAAGTACTCTAAATATGCAAAACTTGAACTACATAAACAAACACGAACTTTTCTCCCTCCTCTCCTCGCGCTTTGATGCAGAAGAGAAGAGACTCTCTGATATTCCATCCCCTGCTCTACTGCATAATGCCACTGAGGCTGCAAAAAAGATAGCTGATGCCATTAGAACTAACAAACGTATAACGTTAGTAGGTGATTATGATGTTGATGGGGTAAGTTCTACTGCTATTATGGTGGATTTTTTCAGGCAAATCCCTTATCCACTTGAAGCCATCATCCCAAACAGATTTAAAGACGGTTACGGAGTCTCTCCTACTGTTTTAGAGCGTGTTGATGCTGATCTTGTCATCACAGTTGACAATGGTATCTCCGCTTTTGCAGCTGCAGAAGTTTGCAAAGAGCGCGGAATTGATCTTATCATAACAGACCATCATACTCCCTCGCAAAAACTGCCAGATGCCCTTTTCATTGTAGACCCAAAACTCAAAGAGTGTGAGTATCCATTTAGCGAAATATGTGGTGCACAGGTTGCCTGGCTTCTTTTAGCACAACTGAAAAAAGAGTTGTCACTTAACATAGACATGAAACAGTTTTTAGACATCTTAGCCATAGCCATCATCGCAGATGTTATGCCACTTGTTAATATAAACAGAGCACTTGTAAAAGCGGGCTTACAGCTCATAGCAAGTTCAACCAGACCTGCCTCTATAGTCATTCGAGACTTTTTAAACAAAAAAGTCATCAGCAGTGAAGATATCGCTTTTCAGATAGCTCCAAGAATTAACTCTGCAGGCAGACTTGAAGATGCCTCCATAGCGTTAAAGTTTTATACCGCACAAGATACGCATACTGCATACAAACAGTTTGAACTTTTAGGACAACTCAACGAGTTACGTAAGGAGACTGAAGCGCAAACTACACGTGAAGCACTACAAGAAGTCGATGCCAAGAACAGAGTTATAGTCGTAGCAGGAGAGGGGTGGCATGAGGGAGTTGTAGGAATAGTTGCTTCAAGACTAGTGGATAAATACTCTCTGCCTGCTATAGTGCTGAGTATAAAAGATGGTGTCGCTAAAGGGAGTGCAAGAAGTGTTGGAGATGTAAATATTTATGAACTCATAAAAGCAAATGAACACTTGCTCACAAAGTTTGGCGGGCATAAAATGGCGGCAGGTTTAGGACTCAAAGAGGAAAATATCTCCGCCTTTAAAGAGGCTATAAATAGCTCCGCAAAAGATATTCCCAAAGAGGATTTTATTCCAAAAGAGTCTCTCAGTGGTAAGTTACGTGCCCAAGAGATCGACCATGAGCTTCTCTCACTCCTAGAGCAGTTTGAGCCTTACGGCGAGGCAAACCTCCGACCAAGCTTTTTTCTTCACAACGCACAAATAGTAAACATAAAACTTATGGGCGCCGACAAGTCTCACTCGCGAATAGAGGTTTTACAAGATGAAGATAGCCAAACAATTGAGCTTGTAGCTTTTAGACAGGTTATAGAGATGCCTGCAGATGGTAAAATCAGTTGTAGCTATTCAGTAAGTAAAAATGAGTTTAATGGTAAAGTAACTCCTCAACTGCTTGTCAAAAAAATCTATATCACATAACTATCACTTAGAGTTTCGTTTAAGTTATAAGATTGTAAAATGATAAATATCAGCAAAAGGAAATATAATGCAAAAGATGACAAAAATCGCGTTAAGTGCACTACTTCTTCTTAGTGTAGGTGCAGCTACTGCTAGTGCAGATGCAAAAAAAGGACAGGTTTTATACCTTAAAAAACTCAAAAAAGCTTGTGACATGAATGGTGGTGTAATGGCTGCTAAACATACAATGGCAGAGTGGAAAAAGCTTTATGAGAGTGGAAAACTTGGTGACGAAATAAAAGCAATCTGTCCAAATGCGAAAGATAAATCTCTGCAAGATAAATACATGGAACACTATTTTGACTTCTTCCATGAATATGCAAACGACAGCGGAAATATTCCTGCTTGCTAGAAAATAGGTTACAAGAGTGCGTAAAACCGCGCTCTTACATAACCGATATCAGCCTACTCAAAGACAACACTTTAGTTTTTTGCACCGAATTTCATGGTGCTAAAATCATCCAACCAAATGAGTGTAAAACACTCAAAAACCTCTCCATAGAACATCTTGGACACAAGACAACCGCGCGTGCATTTTCAAAAGCACATAAGCTTCTAGCCTTTGCAAATGGCGAAACAATTTACATCATTAACCTGCAAAACAAGACAATTTTACAACGTATACAGACAAGTGATGGGATTATTGAACTACTTAGCTTTGTTGAAGACTCTCCCTACATTGTTGCTGGGACAAAAGATGGACGTGTAACACAATATAGATATGATGGAAGATCACAACTCTCCCGTCTATGCTCTTTTCCAACAAAAAGGGATGGTTATTACAGCATTAAAAACAATTACGTAAGCGCTGTTGCATTTTTAGGAAACTTGATGGCGGTGAGTGGGTATGGTGGCAATATCACTCTTTTAAAAATGAACTCCCTTGCTGCAAAAAGGAGTATAGAGGGTTCACATCTTCGCATTAATGCTCTGCTTTTTTTAGATAAAGAGTATCTGCTCAGTGGTGCAAAAGATGGAATAGTACGTATTCATAGTATTAGCAGCGAAAAAGAGACACGTACAATAAATACCCCCTTTACAAACATAAGAAAATTTATAAAGATGCCAAATAGTGACTTTGTTCTTGTTTTAGGTGACCTTAACTCTCTTGCACTCATCAACGTGCAAACAGCAAAACTTGTTACAAAAGCCTATTTAAGCTTTCAAGCACCCATAAGCGACATAGTTCTTGATGATTTACATAGGCTCTTTATAGCCCTAGAGAGTAAAGAGTTTTATAGCTTTGCACTTCCAGATGCCCAGGAAATTAAAGAGCATATTCTCTTTAGTAGGCTCGATGAGGCTTTTGCACTCATAGAAGCTGATCCAATGCTTCAAGGGACAAAAGAGCACAAACGTCTTGAAGTACTCTATGAAAAACTCTATGCTCAAGCCATTGAGGCACTTATTCACTCACAGAAAAACCAAGCATACAAGCTCATGGAGACTTTTATGGGAGTCGCAAGTAAAAAAAAGGAAGTTGCAGCAATATTTAAAGATTTTGAACACTACCCACGTTTTAAACTTCTTGTCGCACAGCAGAAGTATCCTCTTGCTTACGTAATGAGTGAAAAGTTTCCCTCACTTCGAAGAACACAGCAGTTTAAGAAGATGGAGAGCCATTTTATAGATGCTTTTACCTTTGCTCAAAAACAGATTCTTATTGGAAGAGAGGATGTAGCTCACGAAACACTTATGCCATATAGTGCCGTTGCATCAAAAAAACAGATGATAACTCTACTGCTCAAACAAAACAGAGACTTTGTAGCTTTCTTACGAGCCATCCAAGAGAAAAATTACCTACTTATGGAGCAACTTTTAGAAAAAAATGAGCTCTTCGAACAGATTCCAACCTATACAGCCTTAAAAGTTTCTGAGCAAAATGCACTTGACAAAATTGCCAATCTTATCAACCATTCAAAACTTCCAGAGGCTCTTAAAGCCATTGAAGCCTTACAACACACACCTGGTATAGAGAGTAAACTCAAAGAGTTTCAGAGAGTCATAGAGCTTGTTACCCAACTCAAAAAGAGCTACAAAGATGGCAATTTTCTTCACTGCTACGAGCTTATAGACAAACACTATGTTCTCAATGATATTGAGCTGAGTGAACTGCTTGAGAGTGAATGGACAAAACTAATGAGTGAGTGTGAAGCTTTTGCCTTACAAGGGGATATAAAAAGCATTAAAGAACGCCTTGGTGTTCTTATAGGTGTCAAAACGAGACTCGCTAAGGTTGGGGACTTACTTCGTGTAAGTTTTCACTCAAAAATAAAAGGGCTTCTTGCAAAGCGGAGTTTTACTAATGCAGAAAACATTATCTACTCTTACATAGATATTTTTGGGACCGATAGTGAAATAGAATCACTTGGACGTATTTGTGAGAAACTCTCTGGGAAAAAACTCGCTTTTACACACGATGAAAGACACCGTGTAGACAGAGATGACTGGATAAAATCTCCACTTATTATGACCCCATCAAACCTACAATAGACTCCAGAGTCTGTTCAAACCCCTCTACAACCTTTGCATCTTGGCTTATAAACTCCTCCATAGCTGCTTTTTTTTCTATTGCTTCATCCAGCTCTGAGTCTGTTCCTTTAGTATATGCTCCAATTCGTATGAGAGTTTCATTCTCTTTAAGAAGTGTATAGAGTCTGCGAAACTTCATCACAGCTTTTTTGTGCTCCTCTGATACAATGTCACTCATAACCCTAGATGCTGAGTTTAAAATGTGTACAGGAGGGTAGATACCAAAGTCTGTCATCTCCCTAGAGAGCACTATGTGTCCATCTAAAATAGAACGCGACTGATCGGCAATTGGATCACTCATATCATCGCCCTCAATTAAAACGGTAAAAAATGCAGTAATGGAGCCTTTTCCCTGCTCTTTTCCTGCACGCTCCATGAGTTGTGGTAGTAGTGTGAGTGAAGATGGCGGATACCCTTTTGAGGTTGGTGGCTCTCCTAAAGCGAGCCCTATTTCGCGCTGTGCCATTGCAAAACGTGTAACTGAGTCCATAATGAAAAGAACATCTTGTCCCTTCTCTTTAAAGTACTCGGCCACACTCATGGCAGCAAAAGCACCATACTTTCGCATCAAAGGTGAATCATCTGAAGTTGCAACTATAATAACAGTGTTTGTCAGATCTCCTCCAAGATTTTTCTCTATAAACTCCGGTACCTCACGACCACGCTCACCTATGAGTGCCACAACTTTTATGGGTGCATCCGCCCCGCGAACTATCATTCCCATAAGCGTTGATTTTCCAACACCACTTCCAGCAAAGATTCCTAGTTTTTGTCCTTTGCCACAGGTTAGCAGTGCATCTATAGACTTCACACCAACACTAAAAACCTCATCAATCATTCCACGCTTCATCGCTTCTATTGGGGCTTTAATGATTGGTGTTAGTCGTGTTTGTGTTAGTGCTTCACCTCCATCAATAGGCCGCATAAAAGGATCAACTACCCGACCAAGAAGCGCTTCTCCAACTGGAATGTTAAGACCTTCTGAATCTAAAAAGACCCTATCACCCGAGCGAAATCCCTCTACAAAACTAAATGGTGTAATAAAAAAGAGTGTCCCATCTATTTCAGTAACCATGCCTACAGTCTCAAGCTCACTCTCATTTGAGATGACTTTTACCATGTCGCCAATGCTCACTTTAAGACCTCTGGCTGTAATAATAGTTGCGTTGATTTTGACAATCTCACCAAAAGCTACAGAGTAGTTTTGTGAAGCGAGTCGCTCTTTGAGTGATGCAAATGGCATGGTTTAGTATCTAGAGCCTGCTGGAGAGTTTATAAGAGAGAAGAATTCAGCCCGTGTCTTTTCATCTTTTTTGAAAAGACCACGAAGCGCTGAAGATGTAGTCGTTGAGTTAATCTTCTCTACTCCACGCATTTCCATACACATATGACGTGCTTGAATAACCACAGCAACACCTTTTGGTGAAATAGTATCCATAATCGCGTCTGCAATCTGTTCTGTAAGTTGTTCTTGAATCTGCATACGACGCGCAAAAACATTCACAACCCGAGGAATTTTAGAAAGACCAACTACTTTTCCATCTGGAATGTATGCAACATGAGCACGTCCAATAATAGGTAAAAGATGGTGTTCACAGGTTGAGTAGAGTTCAATGTCTTTAATGAGTACCATCTCATCATTTGATGTTGTAAAGAGCGCTTTTGAGAGTATCTCTTTTGGATCCTCTTTATATCCGCTATAGATAAATTCATAGGCTTTTCTTACGCGTGCTGGAGTCTCTAAAAGTCCCTCTCTATTTGGGTTCTCTCCAACATGCAACATCATCGTCTTTACTGCATTTTCAAACTCTTCATTATGCTTATCAGACATCTAAACTCCTGCTATCTTTTTCTTACGTAAGGGTAGCAACTTTTTGCTGAAAAAGGTTAATAGATAAAATTCAACCCAAAAACAAGAGACTCAAATGATCCGCGCATCGCTTCAACTGATGCATAATTCATATTAAAAAAGAGTCTGTTATCAACTATGTGTGCATAGCGAAAAGAGTGTCCACGCCCCTCTTGATTATCCTCAGTATAGATGTAACGCACATTTGCACTCTCAAAAATTGGTACTGTAAGTGAGCTCTCAACTCCAAAATACTCTACCTCTGTAGCGCGTTTGTTCTCCTCATAAAGAGCAGATACATTAAGGTACCCAAAGTCAAACTCATACTCTAGTGGTACCATAAGAGAAAAACGCTCCGCAAACACTATCTCTGCTGGAGTATATTTTGCTATCTCAGCTTCGCTCTTGGTATCACTCACACTGTTAGCTATAACAGAGAGTTTGTAGTCTAATGCAGAGTACTCAATTTGAGCCAAAATACTGTTCTCATAATTTGCATCACCAACAACCCCTCCAGCTGCTAAAAACTTCCAACCGTTTTGTGTATAGTATGCATACTCAGCTCCATAAAGCGGTTTCATAACTCCTCTATCTAAAGGAGAGATAAAAATGTTTGGCACATCAGAGAGATTTGAATTACGTGATGTCTCAGGATATGGATATATTATTCCTCCCCTAGCTATCTGATCTTGTGAGTAGTTGTACTGCAGGTAAGCTTTACTTCTGTTGTGGCGAAGCTCTTTTGTCTCATCTAGTGGGCTCTTTTGTGCATAGACATACTGCGTTCCTAAAAAGAGTGAAAAACTCTCACTCAAAGAACCAGCTATAAAACCGGTAACAATTGGGTTTTGCACATCGTTTCTTTGTGTCTGCATTCCTTTTTTTGTAGTCAAGTCAGCTTTAATGTTCTTGGTGCCAACACCTGCAAACATACCAAAAGGGACAATTTTATCCTCTTGTGCTAAGAAACGTTGTAGTGTGGTTACATCACTATCAGAAAAGCGCATACCGTTACGTAAGAACTGCTCTCCTGTTGCATTAAGTGTTGGTGGTACACCTATGTGACAAGCGCCACAGGACATGTTGTATTGTCTTGAAAAAATTGTTGTTGCACTCAGAGTATCTGTAAAGAGTGCCAAAATTAAGAGAGACAAAGAGAGTCTAAGCGGGTATTTCATAATTCCATAATCCTATGTAATAATTTTTATTACTATTAATTTTATATGGAAATTCTACACCCTTAGAGCTTAAAATATAATAATAATTATCAATATAAATAAAATATGCTTACGTAAGGAGTTGGTATTTAGAGACAGGCCTCGCAAATACCGTTAAGTGTAATGTTAATGGAGTCCACTTTATGCTTTTTAGCCATGTTTGAAAAGTAGAGTGCATCATCAAATGCTAAGGCACCTAAACAAAAAACAGTACCACACTCTGCACACTGAAAGTGAGGGTGTGCTTGCGTATTTTTATTGACATACTCATACTGTGTGACACTGTCTTTGTCTAAAAACTCTATTACAAGTCCCTTTTCGTGAAACTGTTGCAGTGTTCTGTAGACTGTTACAAGATTTACCGCTGTCACCTCTTGGCACTCTTTATGCAGAGAGTTTACATCAATGGGTTTATTTTTCTGTTTGAGTATATTAAGTAGAGCACTTTTTGCTTTAGTATTCTTAATGCCCTTCTCTTTTAACTCATTTTTTATTGCTTCATCATTCATTGTGCGTATTATATCCTAAATCTTTTTTCAGGCGCTCTTCTTTGAACCGTACTCAAAGCTAATGCTCTCACTCCACTCTATAAGTTCGACACCTAATCGCTGCATAACAAAAGATAAAGAGAGGTCCCCGCTAATAAGTCGTGCCTTTTGCATCTCTAAAGTAGCTAGAATACTCTCAAGTACAGCACTGTGTGAGAAGTGTTCTATGCTTCTGTTATGTAAGAGCGGTTTTTGAGTACATCTTTTTGCGACACTCTTTGCACCTACCCTTTCTAAAAATGCATCAAAACTATCACTCTCATCACGAGCGATTAAAAGTGCACCACCCTCTTTGAGTATAAACTTGAGTGCTTGAGCATACTTTATGTCACTGTGTGAACAGTGCGATTTATCTACATAAAGAATTGGCTCTTGCAAAGATGCAAAGTTTTCACTCATAAGCAACATATATTCTTGAGCATTACATGAAAATAAAGACCCTTCACACATACCATAATGGGTAAAGAGCCGTACCTTTTTTGACTCTTTGAGAACATTTTTTGAAAACAAAAAGTTTCGAATTACTTTTAAAACCATTTAGACTCCTGCATATCTTTGAAACTGTAACAAAATGAGACTATAACTATAACAATTTATCAATACAAATGCAAATTAATTGCATTTATGATATAGTTCACAAAATTTTAAATGAATATTATTGGTAAATACGCATTATTTACAGTGTAAACAATTTGCATTTACTAAATTATTCAAAAAGGATACTTATGATTCACTCATACATAATAACTGGCTTCTTAGGTGTTGGAAAAAGCTCTATGCTTACAAATACAATCAAAAACCATTTTCAAGATAAGAAAATTGCTCTTATAGTTAATGAGTTTGGTGAAATTGGGGTTGACCAAAACATTTTAAAAAATGTTCATAGTGATGTCATCGAGATTTCTGAAGGGTGTATCTGCTGCAGTATGGCTGAGGAGTTTGAGTCTGGTGTTATAGAGATCATCAACAAATATGATCCAGAGATGATATTTGTCGAGACAAGTGGTGCTGCGGAGCCATTTCCTGTTTTTATGTCATTGCAAAACCTAGGAATTGCAGTAGATGGTGTCATCTGTGTAACAGATGTAAAAAACTATCCTAGCTACATTGACAACCCTACGGCACGCTACCAAATAGGTGGCTCAAACATTATAGTACTCAACAAAACGGACCTCGTAAACGAAAGTGAGCTTGAAGCTGCGAAAAAAGAGATAATTACTTATAAAGAGGAGTTTGACATTAAAAACACTCTTACCGGTAAGAAAGTCTTTAACCACTACTTTTTACACACTGCACAGCAAGGCATAGTTGGAAAAGAGGTTTTTGAAGGCTCTTATGATCTAAATGAGTTGATTGATATTGGTACTACCAATCATACACACCTGCATAATCATGATAATATAGAACGTTATGTAATATATCTAGAAACAGGGATAATGTTTCAAAATGTTGATGACTTTTTAAATGCCCTGCCAAGCTCTATATACAGAGTTAAAGGGATGGTAAAACTCTTGGATGTTGAAAATGCACTCATTGTAAACCACTCTTTTGGAAATGTCTCTTTTGATGAATATGCAGAGTATGATGGAGATTCTGTCCTTGTTTGTATTGGGCAAAATATAGAAGAGGAACTCAGAAAAATTGTAAAAGAGTTTCCTTTTGCTTCTTTCCAAGAGGTGCATCATGAGCATACGCATGAACATACTCACGAGCATCATGACCACTCTCATGATTACCATGATCATGAGTCATGCTAAAGTGAGTAAGGAGTAAACATGCAAAAAAGTGAACTACTATTTTTCAAAGAGCAGCTCCAAGAGCGAAGGGAGCAGATTGTTAAAAACATAGATGCTGCTTATGCAGAGTTAGACCAACTCAATGGTTGTGAGCTTAAAGATGAGGGAGACTACTCTGCTACCTACGACCATGTAAGCTTAGATGCAAACCTTATTTTAAAGCAGCAACAAGAGCTTCGAGAGATAGACAATGCTTTGAGTAAAATAGTTACAGGAACTTACGGCTCTTGTGAAATGTGTGATGATGACATCGGTTTTGCTCGTCTAAAAGTAAAACCACATGCTCGTTACTGCATTCACTGTAGGCCACTTGCTGAACAGAGTGCTTCAGAGACTCTTTTGGCCTGAATGAGCGCTCCTTCTATGTAGCCACCCTCCTCATACGAGAACTCCGTTGCACTAAAATAGACTCGCTTGGAGTAAGTACTCATATCTATGCCGTAGTGTGGATGAGCGCTTCTAGCTCTGGCATCTTCTTTGACAGAGCTATAAACTTCTCTTTTCCAATCAACAAGATAAATCTTTACAATCTCAGACTCTTCTATCTCAAAGAGTCGCTTTATCTGTGCTCTTACATTTTTTTCAAAGTTACCCATCTCGGCATTGAGGTTTACAAAACCAAAAAGTGCCGCTTTCTCGTCTGTACAGGCATCATGTATCTCACCGAGTGGTCCAAGATGTGAAAAAGCAAAACCACTTAGACCTTTCTCTCTCCAAAAAGGGGTTTTAAACTCTACAACACATTTAGCACTATTTCCCATCCAAGTCTGTGTCTGTTGTAACTCCTCTTTTAAACGAAGTGGAAGTGGAGGAGTGAACTCTAACTTTGCACTTAAGCGTGGAGGCAGTGTCACTACAACTGCATCACTCTCATAACTACTTTTGGATGTTCTTACTCTTACGTAAGCATTCTCACTCTCTATGGACTCTACAACTTCTTCATAGTGTATAGCTACATTTTCAAGCTTCTCATGGAGTTTTTGCACAAGTTGACTCAAAGAGCCTTTGACTCGAAAAGAGGGAGTAGAAGGAGGCGTTTCAAAGAGCTCTACTCTATCTTTTGTGTCGTAAAGTGCATAGCCTTTTGTGTGCTGTCTAAAGAGCTCTAGACCTAAAGTTTCTATGAGTGAGAGCGCATGTGTATGATGTGACCAAATCCATGATGGACCCATATCGTGCCCATCAATAGAATGTATTCGTCCCCCTATTCTCTTGCGCGCCTCTATGATAGTTATCTCAAATGTATTTTGCAATAGATACGCAAGATAAAGCCCACTTACTCCAGCACCAACTATAGTCAAACTTTTTTTGTTCATATTACTAGTCCGCAAATATAATTATGTAAAACTATAATAGTATGAACTTAAAATGAGATACTCAGGTGTATATAGTTTAGAAATTACAAATCTGAGTAAACTTTCCTAGAGTCGCTTTTTTATCCACTCAGATATCATAGTAAGTTCATCCCTGTCTATAGTATGCTCTTTGTCATAACTGTAAAACTCTACATTCCAACCAGACGCTTGAAGAAACTCTACCTGCTCTTTTGAGGTCGCATAGGCTAAAACATTGTCAAATCTTCCATGCGTACAGAGCCACGAAGCCTCTCTTACATAAGGGTTTACTTCTTCTATAAGTTTTGTGGTGTCATAGATGTAACCGCTTATGCCAATGTAACCCGCAAGCACTTCTTTGTAACGTCCACCAAACTCAAAAGTGAGAAGCGAGCCTTGTGAGAAGCCAAACAAAAAAGTCTTCTCTGGCGTAAAATTACCAGCAAAAAGTATGTCAAAAAGTTCTGTTAAGATCTTTCGTGAATACTCTATTCCCGGGAGTTGGTCAGGTGGTAGGTTGTACCATGAGTGTCCGCCAAAGTACTCAAAAGGAGCATCGAGTAAAAGATAATTCATTGAATCTATGCCAATGAAATCTGGAAGATTTAAAAAACCCTCTGAAGAGTCGCCTCTTCCATGAAGTACAACCATAAGAGTAGTTGACTCAGTTTTTGAAGGAATGAAAATATTATCAAGTGGGAGTGCTAAGCTTTGCATGTTTAAACCCTTACGTAAGAGGTAAAGTGGTAGAGCGCCCTGCTCTACCGAAGTAAATGTTAGTGAACGAAAACGTGTGGAACGATGAGTGGGTACTTTTTCATCTTTCTAAAGATGTGTTTACGTACTACTTGACGTAGGTCATTCTCAAGCGCTCTTGGGTTCTCAATGAGTCCACCTTTGATGTTTGTGAGGAATATCTCTAAGACATCTTCCATCTCTTTTGCAAAGGCTTTGTCTTGTTTGTCAGGAACGATACCAAAAGTAGTAACTTTAGGTTTAGAGAGCATTGCAGAGTTTTGTTCACTTACCTCTGCAACTATCATTACGATACCATCAGTTGCAAGTTTTTGACGATCAAGAACGATGTCATCTTCAATTTGATGGTTGTTTTGGTTGTCAATATAAGTCTTACCACTCTTAACAGTTTTTACTTTTCTCATGTATTTTGGTGCAACTTCTATCTGCTCACCATCTGTCATAAGTAAAATATTTCTCTCAGGAACACCACACATCATCGCTGTGTCACGGTGCTTCATAACGTGGTTATACTCACCGTGAATTGGTAAGAAGAACTTCGGATTTACAAGACGAAGCATAAGTTTTTGCTCCTCCATAGAAGCATGACCTGAAACGTGAATGTCATGACTCGTCTCAACTTTTGCACCTGCACGTTGAAGATGGTTAAGCATACCGGAGATAGAACCCTCATTTCCTGGAATAGCGCGTGATGAGAGAACAATTAAGTCTGTTGGTTTTATTTTTATGTGTCTGTGCTCACCAATGCTCATTCTAAAGAGTGCCGAGTTTGGTTCTCCTTGTGAACCAGTTGTCACAATCAGAACTTCTTTGTCATTCATACGAGATACTTCATCGGCATCAATGAAGATATTTTTTGGAAAGCGAACATAGTCGTACTGCATTGCAATCTCAATATTTCTCTCCATTGAACGACCAATAACACACACCTTACGTCCATACTTAATTCCATACTGAATAGCCTGTTGTACACGGTGAATGTTTGAACTAAATGTTGAAAGAATCACACGCCCTTCTGCTTTTGAAAAGACTCTATCAAGGGCTGGAGCTACACTAAGCTCTGAACCTGTTGGATTAGGATTGTGAGAGTTTGTTGAGTCACTTAAAAGACATAAAACACCCTTTTCACCATAATGAGCAAGTCTGTGTAAGTCTGCTGTATATCCATCTACTGGTGTGTAGTCTATTTTAAAGTCACCCGTATGGATAATAGTCCCCGCATCAGTTGTAATAGCAACTGATGAGCTATCTAAAATAGAGTGTGTCATGTGCATCCACTCTATCTCAAAATCATTTCCAATTTTGTATGGCGTGCGTTTTACAATCGGATTAAAATACTTTCTGTGCTCTTTAATGTGATGCTCATCAAATTTGTTACCAATCATTGCTAGTGGTAATGGTGTACCATAAATAGGAAACTGCATCTCTTTATAAAGATATGGCATAGCACCAATATGGTCTTCGTGTGCATGCGTAATGATTACAGCTACAATTTTATGTTTAATCTCACGAAGATATGCAAAATCTGGTACTAAAATATCCACACCGTGCATAGTTTCATCAGGAAAACTCATCCCCACGTCAATGAGAATAGCCTCGTTTTCAGTCTCCATGACCATGATGTTTCCACCAATCTCACCAAGTCCTCCAAGTGGAGTGATACGTACTTTAGCTTTAGAATTTAAGTCTAGCTTATAGTGAGGATTGAGTCTTTGCTTGTGTGCTTCTTGGTTAAGCGTTGTAAACTTTTTAAGATTTTCATCTACAGGCGTTGGCTGTCTACGGTGACGATTGCCTTTACTTCTGTTTTTGTTATTGTTAGTTGGTTTTTCACCGCTTTTAGCTTCATTAGAACTATTTGGGTTAGTGCGACGGTTAGTGTTACGACGGTTGTTGTTTCGGTTGTTGGGTCTTGATTGTTGTTTTGGTTCTGATGCAACTTGCTCAGTACCTTGCTTCTCTTCTGCCATCCAAACTCCTTTGTTAAATTATAGTATAGAGTTGGTGATAGTCCTTAGTGTCAACTTGATGAGGGCGAATAGTTTGTGTAAGTCCAAGCTCAGCAAAAGCCTCTTGAAGTCTTATTTTGTCATACTTTGTAGAGAGATTTTTTAAAAGCGTCTTTCGAGGCTGGCTAAATGCAACTCTTAGCATCGCCTCAAAATTTTCATCGCTTCTATCTTTACTCTTCTCTATAAGAAAAACAGCAGAGTCAACTTTTGGCTGCGGATCAAAAGCAGTTGGAGGAACTTTGATTACAACTCTTGCTGTTCCAACACTCTGAGTAATAACACCCAAAGATCCAAATACTTTTTCACCTGCAGTCGCACAGAACTTCTCTGCAACTTCAAGCTGAACCATTACGAGTATGTTTTTACACATTGGATCTGCGAGCGCTTTTAGGATTATATTCGTAGCGATATAGTAAGGCAAGTTAGCCACTAAATCATACGGTTCGTCAACTAAAGTACTCTTCCAAGCTTCTAAAACATCTCCACAATTTATATGGAGTCGCTTGGTGGCAATCTCTTCTTTAAACTCACTCTGTAACAGTTTACACAAATCGGTATCTACCTCAAAAGCTTCTACACTTTTGACATCAACTAAGAACTTAGTTAAATCACCTAAGCCAGGCCCAATCTCTACGAGTTTATTCTCATTATTGGGCATCGCTTCGACGATTTTTCTTAAAACAGACTGATCTTTTAGAAAGTTTTGTCCAAACTTCTTTTTTGCTACAACACTTTCTTTATTCATAGCTTAGATTTTATACTATCTATTCTTACATAAAGGTAACAAAAAGATAAAATATCGATATTTGTTACCATTTTCATCTTTTTTTACTCCAAAGAGGCAATCTTCTCTTCGGATACAGCACCAATCCTTCTCTCAAGACGCTCTATTTCACTCAGTAGCTCTTTTGAAACCCTCTCTAGCTCCACAACTTTCTCTTGAGCTTGATGTGTTTTATCTGGATCTCTCTCTTTCTCTTTGCTTCCAAATATTTTTGTAAGTAATCCACCCTGAGTTTTCTCTCCACAACACAGCACAAAAATTTCTTCGTAGAGTTCGTGAACATTTCTGTGAAGCCTCTCTATATTTTGCATGCATGAAACAGGGTTGTTTGAAAGTTTACTGAGTATTTGACCTTCATATACCAGCCACCTTGAAAAAGCACACTCATCACCATTAGATGGTTTAAGCTCATCTCCATATTCACCAGGCTTTAAAATTTTTTTTGCTTGCTCAATCCACTCACTATGAATTTTTTTACCCATAGATAAATGTTGCAAGACCTCTTCTTTGTTCATAATATCTCCTGAGTGTATATAATTATTTATTATACAGTAATCAATATTAATTAACTCCGATATAGTGAAGGTTATTTCTCTGACCCTTACATAATGTTTCACGTGAAACATTATGTAAGGGTTAAGTAAATATAAGTCTAAGATAGTATAATTCACATATATAAAAGAGAAGGTTTTGCTCGACTATGAATTATTTTGCAAAAAGAATCATTCCCTGCTTAGATGTTAAAGATGGCCGTGTTGTAAAGGGTGTTAACTTTGTAGGTCTAAAAGATGCAGGGGACCCTGTAGAAGTTGCACGTAGATACAATGAAGAGGGTGCAGATGAACTCACATTTTTAGACATTACTGCTTCATCGGACAATCGTGACACCATAGTGGACATAGTCGCGGAAGTGGCACGTGAAATATTCATACCTCTTACTGTTGGTGGTGGTATTCGTAAACTAGAAGATATCTACAAACTTCTCAATGTTGGTTGCGATAAAGTAAGTGTAAACTCTGCTGCCATAAAACGCCCTGAGCTTATAGACGAGGGGGCAAAACGATTTGGTTCTCAATGTATAGTCACTGCCATAGATGTGAAAAAAAATCCACAAGGTAACTACAATGTTTACTTAAATGGGGGCAGGGTAGATACTGGTATAGATGCACTCGAATGGGCAAAAGAGGTAGTCTCTCGTGGAAGCGGTGAGATACTTCTTACCTCTATGGATGCGGATGGTACAAAAGCTGGTTTTGAGCTAAACATTACAAAGCAGATCAGTAGCGCTGTAAATGTACCTGTAATTGCTAGTGGTGGAGCAGGAACTATGCAGCACATTAAAGAAGCATTTGAAGCTGGAGCAGATGCGGCACTTGCTGCAAGTATATTTCACTATAAAGAGATAGATATTATGGATTTAAAACACTATCTGCATGATAACAACATTGCTGTAAGGCTCTAAACACATGAACGGAGTTTCTCTGTTTTCCAATGTAGGAATCGCAGAAACATACATTCATAAGGCAGGCATAAATATAGTTGTTGCCAATGAGCTTGACAAAAAACGTGCAGAGTTTCATAAGCATTTGTATCCAAATTGTGAAATGATTCAAGGTGACATCACTGACGGTGATACTTTTACGAAAGTCTTACGTAAGGCTAAAGAGTTAAAATGCGATTTTCTCATAGCAACGCCTCCTTGTCAAGGAATGAGCATTGCTGGCAAACTCAAAGAGAACGACCCTAGAAATACTCTCATAAAATATGTGGTCAAAATGATTCAGCAACTAGAGCCTACAAATGCTATTATAGAAAATGTAAGAGGTGCTTTGAGTACATACATCTTGGTAAACAAAAAGAGGGTTAAAATGCTTGAGTTTATTAAAAATGAGCTCTTAGCATTTGGTTACGTAATAAATCCTATGGTTCTAGATGCAGCAGATTATGGTACACCTCAAACACGAGTGAGAGCTTTTTTTCTACTCTCAAAACTTGGAAAATGGGAAGCTCCAAAAAAGTCTAAGCAGATATCCCTTTATGAAGCAATAGGACATCTGCCAAGTTTAGAGAGTGGTGGAGCATCAGACATTCCATTTCATCAAGCTAAAGGGCATAGTAAAGAGCAAATACTCTGTTTACAACATACACCAACTGGTAAAAGTGCACTTGAAAACACTCTTTATTTTCCAAAAAAAGCAGATGGAACAAAAGTAAAAGGATACCCAACAAGTTACAAACGTATGGAGTGGAATAGACCAGCACCAACTATAACAATGGCAAACGGTTATATATCTTCACAAAACAATGTGCATCCAGGAAGAGTCTGCAGTGATGGCACATATAGTGATGCAAGAGTACTAACACTCAAAGAGGTGTTTATACTTACAGGACTTCCAGATGAGTGGAAACCACCTCAGTGGGCAAGTGAACAGTTAGTGAGAAAAGTTATAGGTGAAGGGGTGCCTCCAAAACTTATACTGAGTATTCTCTCTAACATGCCAAAACCAAAACAGTAACTATAACAAACAACCATAAAGGAGAAAAAATGATAATATGTGCAGGAAACGAAGAGAATTTTGACTTCGCATTAGCAACAGGAGTAGGACTTATAGAAACAGCAATGAACATAACACGCTTATGCCTTTTTGATAAACCGGAGTTTTTACTTTTTGTAGGCACTGCTGGAAGCTATGGAGATGCAAAAATATTTGACATTATTGAGTCTAAAACAGCTGCAAACATAGAGTTAGCATTTTTAAGTAAGGACGCATACACACCACTTGACAATGTTGTCTCTACAAATGAAACACAAACAAGAGATATTGTCGTCAATTCGTCAAACTACATCACTACTAACAAAGAGCTTGCAAAAAACTTTTTAAAGTTTGGTGTTGGTGTTGAGAATATGGAGTTTTTTGCAGTACTTAAAGTTGCACAAGAGTTTAACATACCTGCCGGAGGAGTTTTTTGTGTCACTAACTTCACAGATGAAAATGCACATGATGAGTATCTTAAAAACAGAGAAAAAGCAAAAACATTATTAAGTGATCATGTTAAAAGACGTATTAATGAGCTAACAAAAACAGCAAAAGAGAAGTAATGAATAATATCAAACCATCACTTTATGATCTAACACTCAATGAGCTAACAGCACAAACAAAGCCAGCCTTTCGTGCAAAGCAGATATATGGCTGGCTTTATCATCACTATGCTCAAGATTTTGAGGATATGAAAAATATTCCAAAAGCCCTCAAAGAAGAGTTGCGTGAAAAGTATCTCATAAATCCTCTTAAAATAGTAAAAAAAGAGATCTCTAGTGATGGAACTATTAAATACCTTTTAGAGTTACAAGATGGCAAAACAATAGAAGCTGTTTGGCTTAAAATGAAAGAGGAGCTTCATAATGATAAAGGTGAAATCACTCAAGAAGCAAAGTACACAATTTGTGTATCAACACAAGTTGGCTGTAAAGTAGGGTGTACATTTTGTCTAACAGCAAAAGGTGGTTTTACTCGTGACTTAACATCTGGAGAGATAGTAGCACAAGTACTAACGCTAAAAAAAGACAACAATCATAAGCACAACAGAATGATTAATATAGTCTACATGGGTATGGGTGAACCACTTGATAATCTTACTAATCTTGCTAAAGCGATAGAGATTTTTAAAGAGGAAGATGGGCTCTCTATAGGTGCAAAAAGACAAACAGTATCAACAAGTGGTTTAAGCACAAAAATAGACAAGTTAGGAGAGATGAATCTGGGTGTTCACATAGCAATATCTCTGCATGCTGTAGATGATGAACTAAGAAGTGAACTAATTCCCATGAATAAAGCACACAACATAGACTCCATCATTCAGGCAGTAAAACGTTTTCCTATAGATACCCGAAAACGTGTTATGTTTGAATACCTTGTTATTAAAGATAAAAATGATGATATTGGTTCGGCAAAGAAACTTGTAAAACTACTAACAGGGATTAAAGCCAAAGTAAACCTTATCTATTTTAATCCATACCCTGGCAGTGACTATCAACGTCCTACAAGAGAAGATATGGTTGCATTCCAAGAGTATCTAGTACAACATGGCCTACTCTGTACTATTCGAGACTCAAAAGGTATAGACATCAGTGCTGCATGTGGGCAGCTCAAAGAGAAGACTCAAGAGGAGAGAGATAATGAGCGCAATTGATATAGCTGAGTTAGTTATAATTATAGTTGTTTTTGCAATAGGTGTTGGTGGCTTCATATACGCCGCAACTAAGGAGAAGTAGTTATCTTCATATTTCTATATAAATAGTACCTTACATAACCTCTTTGAGCTGATAAGTATGGTATGATTTTCATTCAAGAGCATCTGCTCTACCATAGATATAAAGGAGTCTTATTCAATGAAAACAGATTCAGATAGAATTGAAGAGATATACAAACTTTGTCAAGGACACTTTGGTGATGTACGCTTTGTAGGTATAAAACTACACTCACAAATAGGTTGGATAGCAAAAGCTCAGTTCAATACAGATACTGTCGGTAACTTAACTGCTGATGGAAAAACAAGTAGCGATGCTCTAAGAAATTTGAGAAATCGTATTAAAAAGATTATTAAGAGATATAACCGCGTATAGAAGTTGTTTGTAGACTAAACGACCAACACACCAGGGAGGTCGTTTATGAACAAAATAATACCCTACTATTCTTATAAAAAGCTAACATAATTATTTCATCTTAAAAATTCAAAATCTCTACTTTTACTCTTAAACATATTTTAGTATTACAATATTTTTTTGTAATTCTTACGTAACTGTGTATTATTCACACATTGTTCTAAGTTGTGAATAAAATTTTCTCCTATCACAAAGAAATCACAAAATTTTTTTTATATTTAAGAAAAAAATTATATAAATCTATTCTGAAATATGAACCTTTAATAGCACTTAAAGTTCTTAAAATAGGGCTTTGAAGCAATATTGCCAATTTTTACACAAGTGAAAAAATGTTATCAAAAAAAGTGATAAAAGTTATTCACACTCTAAACTTTCAAAACAAACTTTTTCAAAGTCAGTAGTACTTTCTATGGTGTAACTTTTCTCTTTATAAGCGAAAGATAATCTGCTTGCATGCAATAAAAGTCTTTTCGCTCCACTCAATCTTATGCGATCACAATCTGTTAATCTTCTCTCTAAATAATCCGTTATGCTCTCTTCACTCTGTCCATATATAGGATCCCCAACAATTGGATGTTTCACGTGAAACAAATGTACACGAATTTGATGTTGTCTACCAGTATGTGGTGAACACTCTACAAGTGTCATGTTCTGTTCTGGAAAATACCTAATTGGCTTAAAAGAGGTTTTAGAAGCTTTTCCATCAGGATGAACCTTAACAACCATTCTTACAAATGCACTATCAGCTTGATAACGCAGAAGAGGCTCACAAACATCAAGCGCTTCTTTGAACTCTCCATGAACTAACGCAAGATAACTCTTTTGCATATCTCGCTCTTGAAACATCATCTTGAGTTCACGTTCACTCTCTCTATTTCTTGCACATAAAACTAAACCGCTCGTCTCTTGATCAATTCTATGCGCAATATTAGCATCCATACCAAACTGATTTTTCAATTCATCTATAAGAGAGTAGGGTGTTGCTTTAGTTTGAGGGTGAATAAGAACACCGCTTGGTTTATCAAAGAGAACAAACTCATCATGCACAAAGGTAGGTTCTAAACCTTTTGTGATAGGTTCAAAATAGATGTATTCTATTTCACCCTCTATCTCACCAGAAGCTTTTAGCATCTTTTCGCCATTTACCAGAACTCTGCCTTTGGAGACAAAACGCTGTGCGTCTCTTTGTCTGAGTCCAAACTCATTCATCAGGAAAAAAACTGCACGCTGACGTTTTTCAACAAAAAACTTCTTTTTAACAAACGGCATACTTAATTCCTCTATTATTATATGTATAGTAAAATTGCATTATTAAATTTGGCGCAATTTTAGCATAAATAACCCAGACGCACAGAGAAGGATAGTAATAATGGTAGAGAGATACGCAAGACCAGAGATGGAAGAGAAGTGGACACAACAAGCACGCTACGCTGCATGGCTTGAAGTTGAAAAAGCAGCAGTAAAGGCATGGAACAGACTTGGACTTATTCCTGATGAAGATTGTGAAAAAATTGTTAAAAATGCTAGCTTCTCAGTTGAGAGAATTGAAGAGATTGAAGCAGTAACAAAGCATGATCTTATTGCTTTTAATACAAGTGTAAGTGAATCACTCGGAGAAGAGTCTCGTTGGTTTCATTATGGCATGACATCATCAGATGCGGTTGATACTGGTGTAGCACTTCAAATGAAAGCCTCTTTAGAGATTATCATCGAAGATGTAAAGATGCTTATGGAGTCAATTAAAAAAAGAGCACTTGAACATAAAATGACTCTAATGGTTGGACGTAGTCATGGTATTCATGGTGAGCCTATCACTTTTGGTCTTACACTTGCTGTTTGGTATGATGAGATGGCTAGACACCTCACAAACTTAGAGCAGACTATGGAAGTCATAGCAGTTGGACAAATCTCTGGTGCTATGGGTAACTTTGCTCATGCTCCTCTTGAACTAGAAGAGTATGCAATGCAAGAGCTTGGTCTTAAACCAGAGCCATGTTCTAACCAAGTAGTTCACCGTGACAGATATGCAAGACTTGCAACTGCACTTGCAACAATGGCATCTTCAGTTGAAAAATTTGCTGTACAAGTAAGACACCTACAAAGAACAGAAGTATATGAAGCTGAAGAGTTCTTCGCAAAAGGCCAAAAAGGTTCTTCTGCTATGCCTCACAAGCGTAACCCAATACTTACAGAAAACATTACTGGTCTAGCACGTATGATAAGAGCGTACGCAGTTCCAGCTATGGAGAATGTTGCTCTATGGCATGAAAGAGATATCTCTCACTCTTCTACTGAACGTTTCTGGCTTCCGGATGCTTTCATTACAACAGATTTTATGCTTCATAGAATGAACAGTGTAATAGCGAACTTAACTGTGTATCCTGAGAATATGATGAAAAATCTTAACCTTACTGGTGGACTTGTATTTTCACAACGTGTGCTCCTTGAACTTCCACTTCAAGGTGTTAGCCGTGAAGATGCTTACAGAATTGTTCAAAGAAATGCTATGAAAGTATGGGAAGAGATAGGACAAGGTAAGCCAACAATAAATGAAAAAGGGGAGTCTCTTTACTTAAACCATCTCTTAGCAGATGAAGAGTTACGAAGCAAACTCAGTGAAGAACAAATTCGTGAATGTTTTAACTATGACTACTATACTAAAAATGTAGATAAAATCTTTGGACGTGTGTTTAAATAATAAGCAAAAATAGCAATTAGTATAACCTTTTTGGTTATGCTAATTATCATTAAAATTTATAACATATAAACTATTAAAATTTCATCACAAACCTCTATCTATTTAAAGTTTTTTAAAATATACTTCCGCTAAAATCATCAAAATTACGATGAAAATTTTTCAAAAAATTATAAAGCTTATTTCATACTTTTCTTGCTAATATACTTTAAATATAATAGTGCAAGGCTTAGTATGAAGATAAACATCGAAACTATAAACATAAATATAAAAATACCTTTCACAGTGATAACAGTAATAGCTTTCACAGTGATAACAGTAATAGCTTTTATAGCATATGTTGGGGATAAAATATGATAACAGTAATAAAGAGAAATGGAAGAACAGAGCCTCTGGATATTTCCAAAATACAAAAGTACACTTCAGCAGCTGTAAAAGGCTTAGCAAATGTAAGCCAGAGTGAACTTGAAGTAGATGCGCAAATTCACTTTCGAGATGGCATTACCTCTAAAGAAATTCAAGAGACTCTCATAAAAACTGCTGTAGATAAAATAGACATAGACGCTCCAAACTGGACCTTTGTTGCTTCACGCCTTTTTATATTTAATCTCTATCATCAAGTAAATGGATATACCGGTTACTGCTCCTTACGTAAGTACTTTGAAAAAGGAGAAGCTGCTGGACGTATTTTACTTGGGCTTAAAGATATGTACGATCTTGATGAACTTGAGAAACACATCGTACCAGAGCGCGACTTTCAATTTAACTACCTTGGTGTTAAAACTCTCTATGATAGATATCTCATTAAAGACAGAGACTCAAATCCTATAGAGCTACCACAACACATGTTTATGGCTATAGCTATGTTTTTAGCGCAGCGTGAAGAGAATCGTCAAGAGTGGGCAATTAAATTTTATGACATGATTTCTCAATTTCAAGTTATGCTTGCAACACCAACACTCTCAAATGCAAGAACTCCAAGACACCAACTTAGCTCTTGCTACATCGGTTCAACTCCAGATAATATTGAGGGTATTTTTGATGCTTATCAAGAGATGGCCATGCTTTCAAAGTTTGGTGGAGGAATTGGTTGGGACTGGACACAAGTTCGTTCAATGGGTTCATTCATAGATGGGCATAAAAATGCAGCAGGTGGAACAGTCCCATTTTTAAAAATCACCAATGACATTGCTATCGCAGTTGACCAACTTGGTACTAGAAAAGGTGCTATCGCAGTTTATATTGAACCTTGGCATATAGATATTAATGACTTTTTGGATCTTAAGAAAAACTCAGGTGAAGAACGTCGTCGTGCACATGATCTCTTCCCATCACTTTGGATAAATGACCTCTTTATGAAACGTGTCCAAGAAGATGCCATTTGGACTCTTTTTGATCCTTTTGATACTCGTGAGCTTACAAATATGCATGGAGAAGAGTTTACAAAGCGCTACCTTGAACTTGAACAAGACGACACAATCATCAAAGAGCGCATAAAAGCAAAAGATCTTTGGAAAAAAATTCTTACTTCATATTTTGAGACAGGTTCACCTTTCTTGTGTTTTAAAGATAATGCAAACAGAGCTAACCCAAATGACCACGTTGGTATCATCCGTAGTTCAAACTTATGTACAGAGATTTTTCAAAACACAGCACCAAACCACTATCTTATAAAACTTGGTTTTGAAAATGGTGATAGTGTATCTTATGAAGAAGATGAGATGGTAACACTTGATAGCGGTATAACAAAACCAGCTAAAAAAGTAACTGCACTAGACTCTTTAGGTGGCATGCCAATCTTCATTGTAGAAAAAGAAAAAATAAATGGTTCAACTGCGGTCTGTAATCTTGCATCTATAAACCTCTCAAGAGTAAATACAAAAGAGCAAATAGAGGCTATTGTACCGACTGCGGTGAGATGTTTGGATAATGTAATAGACTTAAACTTCTATCCAGTTGAAAAAGTCAAACGTACTAACATGAAATCGCGTTCTATTGGTCTTGGTGTTATGGGTGAAGCGCAGATGTTAGCTGAAGCTGGCATAGAGTGGGGAAGCCAAGAACACTTTGATAAAATAGATGAAGTAATGGAATCTGTTTGCTATAACACTATCTCTTCCTCATCTGACTTAGCGGTTGAAAAAGGAAGCTATCCAGACTTTGAGGGCTCAAAATGGAGCAAAGGAATCATGCCACACGACCATGCAAACGCAGAAGTGCTCAACCTTGTTGATCGTGGTGGACTCTTTGCTTCAAGCTACGACTGGGATGAGTTACGTAACAAAGTAAAATCGCAAGGTATGAGAAACGGTTATCTTATGGCTGTAGCACCTACAAGTTCAATCTCAATTCTCACAGGTACAACGCAAGCCATAGAGCCTGTATTTAAACGTAAATGGTTTGAAGAGAATCTCTCTGGACTTATTCCTGTTGTTGTTCCAAATCTCTCTCCAGAAACATGGAGCTACTACACGCCAGCCTATGATTTAAATCAGACTATACTTATTAAAGCTGCAGCAATTCGCCAAAAATGGATAGATCAAGGTCAATCTCTTAATATATTTATAACATTAGACAAAGCGAGTGGTAAATACCTTAACGAAATCTATATGCTTGCATGGAAACTAGGTCTTAAATCTACATACTATCTCCGTTCTCAGTCACCTGAAATGGCAAGTGATGTAGAAGATAGAAGTATGGAATGTGTTGGCTGTCAATAGGATGAAACCTCTATTACAGACACAGCTCTCAACTTTCACCGAACGTTTTAACAACTTTAAGGATGCAGAGCTTCGCTCTGTTGAAGTTTTATCTCCGCTAACAATCAAACTAACACTTGCAACACAAGATAGTGCTAGAGCACATGACTGGATAACTATTAACTTTGAGTTCAATGGTATTAAAGACGCAAAACTACTTAAAGAATCTCAACTGGCATATGTAGATATGAGTCAAGGTGCATCACTTATTTATGATGAAAATCTATTTGCTTTTGGTATATCAGAGTGCTATAATATCTCAAGTGTAAAAAACACCACTCTCTACCTTATAGCCGAGTCTTTAAAGTATGAAGAGGGCCAATTTTAAAGGATGTTATATGGCGTACAAAGTAAGAGGTAAAATCTTAGGTTTTGAAGATACAAAAGAGGTAGAGATAACAGCTATTGATGAGCTCTTTTTTACCATGAAAGATAGAAACAATGAAAATATATCTTTCACTCTTGTAGCACCCTATCTTCTGCGTGAATACTCTTTTGATTTGCCACTTGATATAAAAGCACTACTTGATATAACTCAAGAGTCAAAAATAAGTGTTTATAACATTTTAGTAGTACAAAAACCTCTAGAAAAATCGACAATCAACTTTCTCGCGCCAATTGTAGTAAATCATGACAACGCTGCTTTAGCACAAGCTGTATTAGAACCATTTAAGCATCCTGACTTTGGAATGGCTGAGACAATAGAGTCTTTTAAAAACTAAACTATTTTAAAAGGAGTTACTATGCGAGTAGTTTGTCCTCACTGTCTAAGTGTAAATAATGTTCCACAAAAAGAGAGTTATACAAAAGCAAACTGTGGAAAATGCAAAAACTCTCTTTTAGATACAAAACCTCTTGAACTTACAACTGCCAATTTCGATGAAGTTATAGTGAATAGTGATATTCCCGTACTCGTTGACTTTTGGGCACCATGGTGTGGTCCTTGCCAAATGATGGCACCAAACTTCACAGCTTCAGCTGCAAGTTTTCCACTCAAAGCACTCTATACAAAAGTAAATACTGAAAATGAGCAGCAGCTAGGTGCACGTTTTGGAATTCGTAGTATTCCAACACTCATACTCTTTAAAGGTGGTAAAGAGTTACATAGAAGTTCTGGTGCACTCTCTAAAGAACAACTTGATTCTTTAACAAAAAACTTTATTTAAAAGGAGAAAACTATGAAAAAATATATCTGTACTGCTTGTGATTATATTTATGATCCAGAGATTGGTGATGAAGATGGTGGAATTGCACCCGGAACAGCTTTTAAAGATATTCCAGACGATTGGGTATGTCCAGATTGTGGAGTGTCAAAAGAGGATTTTGAACCTTTAGAGGAGTAGCAGAACTGCTCCTACTTGATGTAAGAGCAGCAGTAGTCTGTTACGCTTTTTATTTTCAAATCAAATGAAGAGTTTGCAGGTACATTAAAACTCTCTGGAGTCTGTAGTGTTTTCCAATCTTCACCTGGAAGTTTTACTTCTAAATCACCACTCATCATTTCCATAATTTCAGCTTCATTTGTATTAAAAGTATATTCACCTGGAAGCATAATGCCCAAAGACTGTCTTGAACCGTCACTTAAATTAACTGTTCTACTTGTAACTTTGCCATCAAAATAAACATTTGCCTCTTTTACTATTGAAGCATTATCAATTGTACTCATATATTATCTCCTTCTTACGTAAGCCTAATCATAACTAAATAGAGCTTATAACTTTACCCTTTGAGAGTGTGTTATTGCTACTGCCATAGCATCTGAAATATCTAAAGGTTTTATCTCTTTTTTAATGTTTAAAAGTCTTTTAACCATAAAATTAACCTGCTCTTTTGAGGCCTTTGCTTTTCCTGTTAATGCTTTTTTTACTTGCAGAGCAGTATACTCACTAAACTGTCCAAACTCTTGTAACAGCTTGAGCATAATAGCACCTCGAAATTGAGCTAGTTTTATAGTTGTAGCAGGGTTATGTGCATAAAAAATATCTTCAACTGCAACTTCATCTACTGTATGATTTGCAAAAATTCTATCTAAACCCTCAACCATCTGTGGAATTTGGAACTGTAAATCTTCAGCTTTCATTTTAATAAGTCCGGCTTCTATAAGCGAAATTTTGCCTTTTTCAAGTCGAATAAGTGCGTAACCCATATTTCTAGTTCCTGGGTCTATACCAAGTATTGTCATACTACTCCAAAAGCATAATTTTTAGCATTATACTCAATTAATCACATAAGATAAATTAAGTTATTCACACCTTTTTAACTCTATTTTAGGAATAATGAGGGTACTATTCACATATAAAATATTATGATAAGGTTTTATGTGAATATAGGTCAAAAAGTTTTAGAAGCACTAAAAGAAGAGATTAGTGAACTCGAATATAAGCGATATATTAAACATCTTCAATATGATGTAAAAAAATCTCAAAATGATTTAGCTATATTTTATGCTCCAAATGCACTCGTTGTTAACTGGATATCTAAAAAATACTCTCATAAAATAGCCCATCTCTTTGAAGTGAAAACTAATTCAAAAGTAACTGTAAATATTGTACTCAAAAATTCGCAAGAGAAAAAAATTACTAAAAAAGTTGTAGAAGCAAAAAAAGGAAGTTCACTCCTTAATAAATCACACTCTTTTAATAACTTTATGGTTGGAGGATCCAATCAGTTTGCTTATGCTGCAGTAAAAAGTGCAAGTGAAAATGCTGGTAAGACTTACAATCCAATATTTATATATGGCGGTGTTGGACTTGGAAAAACACACCTTATGCAAGCTGCTGGAAATGTTTTTCAAAATGAGGGTAAAACTGTAATATATACTACTGTAGAACAATTTTTAAATGACTTCACAAGAAGTATTCGAAACAATGCTATGGAGCGTTTTCGTGAAAAATATAGAAAATGTGACGTACTACTTATAGATGATATTCAATTTCTCTCAGGAAAAGAAGGCATACAAGAGGAGCTCTTTCATACCTTTGAATCCTTGAAAGGCGATGACAAACAAATTATGTTTACAGCCGATAAACATCCAAAAAAGATTGCGGGACTAGAAGCAAGACTACAAAGCCGTTTTGAATGGGGATTGGTTGCCGATATTCAACCACCCGAACTTGAAACAAAAATTGCCATTATTAATAAAAAATGTGAAATTAATAAAGTTGTACTCTCAAAAGAGATAGTCAATTACATAGCAACTGTTATTGATAGTAATGTACGTGAAATAGAGGGAATTCTCTCAAAACTTCATGCATACTCGCAACTTATGCATGTTGATATAGATCTAGAATTTACAAAAAATGTACTCAAAGATCAAATTAATGAAAACAAAAAGAACCTTACTATGGAAAGTATCACACAATTTGTTGCAAAAGATTTAAATATAAAACCTAGTGAGATTCGTTCAAAAGGACGTAGTAAAAATATCGTCTATGCAAGGAGAGTTAGCATCTATATTTGCCGTGAACTTACTCAAAATACTATGCCTCAACTTGCACAATATTTTGGAATGAAAGATCATACAGCAATTAGTCATACTATTAAGAAAATCAATGAATTAATAGAAAAAGATGAAGATTTTAGGCTTAAAATAGAAGAGTTAACAAACAAAATAACAGCCACTTCATAAATTTTTTAAAAATGACGATAAAAAAAGATATAATTGTAATAGTGAACTGATGTGACTAAACTTATGATAAACCGTCACATCCTTTTAGTACGTGTAGTAAGCACTTTTTAATGTAATTTCACATATTCACAACTACCTACTACTAACTACTAAAATTATAAAATATATATAGGGAAAATCAAATGATAATTACTATATCAAAATCTGTACTTGAAAACATGCTAATCCATGCGGGACCTTTTTTGGAAAAAAAAGATACTTCACAAATTACATCTCATGTTTACTTAAATGCTTCAAACGGTAAGTTAACTTTAAAAGCTACTGATTATGAAATAGGCTTATTAATCACATCTACTAATTTAAATATTACACAAGATGGCAGTATTACAGCTAACGGTAAAAAATTTCTAGATATTGTAAGAATACTTAAAGATGGAGATATTAACTTAGAAGTTAAAAAAGATACTCTGCACATTACACAGAGTCATTCTAACTTTAAACTCCCAACTTTCTCACATAACGAATTTCCAGAATTTCCAACATACGAAGGAAAAGCTCGTATATCAATTAATTCACATACTCTCATTGAATCACTTAAAAAAATAACTCCTGCTATTGATACAAATAATCCTAAATTTGAACTCAATGGAGCTTTAATAGATATTTATAAAGATTCAATCAACTTTGCATCTACAGATACACGTAGACTAGCTGTAGTAAATGTTACAAATAGTAGTGAACAAGAATTAAGTATAATAATCCCTAAAAAAGCAATAATAGAGATTCAAAAACTCTTTTTTGATAACATAGAACTCTATTATGATGAAACAAATCTTATTATTCACTCACAAGAATATACATTTTTTACAAAGCTTATAAATGGTAAATTTCCTGAATATTCACGTATTATTCCAAAAGAAGTAGCAAACACTCTGATACTTCCAAAAGCAATTATGATTGACTCTATTAAACAGATTACTACAATCTCAACAGATTTAAAAATTACTTTTTATAAAGAAAGTATTACATTTGAATCTCTTAGTGATGATAACATTGAAGCAAAAACAGAGATTTCACAAACAACTGGATTTGAAGAACCGTTTACAATTGCTATAAATTCAAGATATCTTCTTGATTTTTTAAACTCAATAAATGCGTCAGAATTTACAATAGGTCTTAATCAAGGAAATCTTCCATTTATTCTTAATGATGACAATTTTAAAACAGTTGTTATGCCTATCGTCATATAAATGATGATAGCGCTTTAAAATCCCCTTAAAACTTACTTTTATAATTATTTCGATAGAATATCTCTAATTCTGCTAAATTTATTCTTAGCAACACATTATGGAGATATTGATGGAAAATTACGGTGCTAGTAATATTAAAGTCCTCAAAGGATTAGAAGCTGTTAGAAAACGCCCAGGGATGTACATTGGCGATACAGGTCACAGAGGACTACATCATCTTGTTTATGAAGTTATAGACAACTCTATTGATGAAGCAATGGCTGGTCATTGTGATACTATTACTGTAACTTTAAGCAAAGCTGGTACATGTATAGTATCTGACAATGGACGCGGTATTCCAACAGATATGCATCCTACAGAGGGCATTTCTGCTGCAACTGTTGTTTTAACAGTCCTTCATGCTGGTGGAAAATTTGATAAAGATACTTATAAAGTTTCTGGTGGTCTTCATGGTGTTGGTGTTTCGGTTGTAAATGCACTCTCTTCATCTCTTCATATGACAATTCATAGAAATGGTGAAATATTTGAACAAGATTTTAAAGCAGGGATTCCACAAAAAGCTTTAGAAGTAACCGGAACTACACGAAAAACCGGAACTACTATTGAGTTTGCTGCTGATCCATCCATTTTTACTGAAACAGTTACATTTGAGTATGAGTATTTAGCAAAAAGATTTAAAGAGCTAGCCTACTTAAATCCATTTATCACTATTAAATTTAATGATGAACGAAGTGGTAAAAAAGAGGTATATCACTTTGAAGGTGGTATTGAACAGTATGTACAAGATTTAAACAAAAAAACTACTGTTGCTCAGGCCTACTCCTTTTCTGGAAAAGTAGAAGACATAGAGTTTGATATTGCACTTATGTATAATGACTCTTATGAAGAAAAAGTGGCTTCATTTGTAAATAATATTCGTACACCAAATGGTGGTACACACGAAGCAGGTTTCCGTGCTGCTCTTACCCGTTCTATTTCACAATATAACTCTAGCAATGGTGCAGCAAAAGAAAAAGATGTAAAAATTTCTGGAGATGATACAGGTGAGGGTCTGATAGCTATTGTCTCTGCTCGTGTACCAGAACCACAGTTTGAGGGACAAACAAAAGGTAAACTTGGAAATACTTATGTAAAGCCTCTTATCCAAAAGTCTACGTATGAAATTTTAACAAAATATTTTGAAGAGAATCCAATTGAAGCCAAAGCAATTGTAGCAAAATCTCTTATGGCTGCACGTGGACGAGAAGCTGCAAAAAAAGCAAGAGAACTAACTCGTCGTAAAGATGTTATGAGTGTTGGAACTCTTCCTGGCAAACTTGCTGATTGTCAAAGCAAGGATGCAAGTGTATGTGAACTTTATCTAGTCGAAGGTGACTCTGCTGGTGGTTCAGCGAAAATGGGTCGCGATCGTGTGTTTCAAGCTATATTACCACTGAAGGGTAAGATTTTAAATGTTGAAAAAGCACGTTTAGACAAAGTACTAAAATCAGATGAAATTACAAATATTATTACAGCTATGGGTTGTGGCATTGGTGAGGAGTATAATGAAGAGAAACTTCGTTATCATAAAATAATTATTATGACCGATGCTGATGTTGATGGTTCACACATCCAAACACTTCTACTTACTTTCTTTTTTAGACATTTCCGTCATATTGTAGAGAGTGGTTATCTCTACCTTGCTCAACCACCACTCTATCGTTATAAAAAAGGTAAAAAAGAGATTTACTTCAAAGATGACAGAGAGATGAATGACTTTTTAATTGAAAATGGTGTTGAATCATTAAATATGGAAGGTGTAGGTCACAATGATTTAGTTTCTTTTTTCAAAATGGTAGATCATTATAGAGGAAGTTTAGATGCACTAGAGCGTCGTTATGCTCTTGTAAATCTCATTCGCTATTTTATTGAAAACCCTGATACTATCTCTCTTGGTGCAAAAGAACTTTATACAAAAATAGAGACATTTTTAAGTTCTATAAATAACAATATTTTAACAAAAACTATAGATGAAGAGAGTAATGAAATTCATCTTTTTGTACAAACAGAAGGTGGTATGGAGGAGTTACTTGTTAACGATGAACTCTTTAGTGCACCACATTTTACAGAGGCTAATTACGTATACAATAAAATAAAAGAGTGGGAACTTCAATTTGAAAAAGATGTTATAGAAGTTCTTGAAGATGTTAAAGAGTACGCAAAGAAGGGCTCATATATTCAACGTTACAAAGGTCTTGGAGAGATGAATCCAGATCAGCTTTGGGAGACTACAATGACTCCTGAAAATCGTGTGCTTTTACAGGTAAGTATTGATGATGCGGAGGTTGCTTCTGATGCCTTTACTCTGTTTATGGGTGATGAAGTTGAACCTCGCCGTAACTACATAGAGACACACGCAAAAGACGTTAAACACCTAGACGTATAGTATATGCTTCTACCACAAACCAAAGAGAGGGAGTATCGTTTTAGGCTTGCACTTAGAATGGGAATACCAATATTTGGTCTTATTTTAGCGCTTGTTTCACATACGCTCATCGAAAATTACGATACTCTCAAACCATCATTTTATGTTGAATCAATTCTACTCTTAGTTGTCTGTGTATACTTTATTTTTTACCTAATTTATAGTGGTTTTGATGTAAAAATTACTGATGATGTTAGTAAAACATTTTCTAGAGAGTATCTCCTTCGTTACCTAAAAAAAGAGCTTAAATCACATAAAGAGTACACGCTCATACTTATCAGTATTGATAACCTTAATGATATAAATAGTCGTTATGGTATTTCAAACGGAGATAAGACTCTCAGAGGTGTTGCAGAGTGGATTGCAGAGTATTTAAAAAATCAAAATATAGAAAACTATCCTATGGGACACTTAAAAGGTGGAGACTTTATTATAGGCTTAAAAGGTGTTAAAAGTGAGTATTCTACAGCTTTAGAGATGCTCTGTTTAAAGTCAAGTGAGCTAACTATCGATGACATAGAGATTAAAATATCTGGTGCAATCATTGATTCAAGTTATTCACATGATTTAAGTTATATGATAGAACAGATGTTTGAGATACAAGAAAAAAACAGAGAATTTAAAACAAAAGAGAGTGAAGAGTTTATAGAGCCAAGTAAATTAGAGTATCTTGTTATAAATGCAATTAAAGAGCGTTTACTCTCAATCATGACTCAAGATGTTTTTAGTGGGAGTGAAAAACTCTTTGCGGAGTGTTTTGTAAAGTTAAAGTCAATAAATGGAGAGATGCTTTTTCCAAAGAGTTACTTGAAAGTTATTAACAAACTTGGTCTTGGTGTTGAGTATGATTTAATGGTTTTAGAAACACTTATAACACAAGAATTAGGGGATCAAAAAAAAGCTTTAGCTCTTCATATATTTCCAGCTTCACTTAGAAATGACAAGTTCTTACGTAAGACACAAGAGTTACTTAAAAACTCTTCACTCAAGATTATTTTCATACTAAGTGAACAAGAGTACTACTCACATACTACTCGTTACAATGCAATACTCAAATCACTTAAAAAATATGGAGCCTCTTTTGCCATAGATAGACTAGGAACGATTCACACTAGTTTTTTGTATCTCAGAGAGTTAGAGATAGAGTATGTCCAATTTGATAGTTACTACTCAAATGAGGAGAAATTTATACAAAACAGAAACATCATAGAGGGATTTCATATCATGGCTAAGCAAAAAGGAGTGAAGTCTTGGATGCGGAATATAGAGTCTAAAGAGCTTTTTGATATGGCAGAGAGTTTAGGTATTGAGTGTTTACAAGGAAAACATCTTGCAGGGCTTGAAAAACTCTACGAGTCTTGAGCATTTAAACTATTTTTCTTTGCTTACGTAAGACTCTAACCATTTTAAAGCTTCCTCTTTTGAACTAAATACTCCCTCTATTTGTGCATTATAGGCTTTGCTAAGAATAGTTTTAAACTCTTGAGATGGTTTAAGACCTAGGTTTATGAGCTCTTGGCCACGAATGAGTGCAGGAAGAGGTTTACGTAAAATATTTAAGCTCTTGGCTCTTTTTTTGTAACTCTCTAAACTCTCTTGGCTAAACTTTTGTTTGGCTTCACATAAAATGAAAAAAAGACGAAGCTCACTCTCTTTTGCAAGTCTGTAGAGCATTGCATCATCCAAAGGCTCACTTAGCTCCTTACGTAAGAGTTTAGCGTAGTGTTTAACCTCTTTTATAAGTGTTTTTTCTTTTGTAATTCTGTCTAAAAATGTCTTCATTTGCTCTTCTGTGAACCTTTCTACCAAAAGAGTTAAAGCGAGTAAAATATTCTCTTTGTCATTTTGGGTTTTTATGGACTGAAGTCTATCTAAAGCCCCAAGTAACTCTGTAAATTGATTTTGTGTAAGAGAGTCTAGTTCACTAAAAAAATGAAATGCACCAAGTGTTTGAAGTTGCAGTAGTGCTAAAGAGGGTTTTGGTGATTTTAAAAGCATTTTTTGCAGCTCTTCAAAGATTCTCTCTGATGCTAATTCATACAGTACTCCAGATGCAATTAAGTTTGTGCAGTGAGTAAAAAGTTTTTTTTCAAACTTGAGGCAAAAGCGTGCACTAAAGCCAACCCCACGTAAAATGCGCAGAGGGTCCTCATCAAACTTTTTTAAATCTACAGCACGTAAAATACCCTTATGTAAATCCTCTAAACCACCATACGGATCTAAAAATTTTCTCTCATCAACGTCGTATCCCATTGCGTTAATAGTAAAGTCACGTCTGCTTGCGGCTGTAGTAAAGTCCATATTTTTCTCAGTAATAACTACAAAACCCTTGTGTCCTACACCTACTTTGTTATCTTTTCTTGGAAGTGAGAAGTCAAGCTCATAACCTTTAAAATTTAGTTTTACTACTCCAAAACTTTTTCCAACACTATTTGGTGAGCCAAACTCATCCAAAAGTTCCTCCAAACTATCAAGAGAATCAAGCCCATAAAGCTCAATATCTATATCTTTTGACTCAATTTTTAAAATTTTATCACGAACATATCCACCTACTAAGATAATTTTAATACCATTTAATTTCAATTTATCAAATAATATTTCTAATTTATTTGGGTATTCAATCATATTAGAGCACTTTGTCCTTAAGAGATAGATGTATATTAAAATATAATATTGTCTCTATTCTTTGAATTTTAAAAGAGAGTATGCTTACGTAACACATATATAAATCAAATATGCCCTTTTTTAGAGTACTCCCTCATAAGTATTTTACATAATAATTATGTTTATTTGGGTATAATCGCGAAAATTTTTCTCCTAACTCTTGGAGATTGCAATTAATTCAAGGACACTCCTCATGCAAAAAATAAGAAATATTGCCGTTATCGCGCACGTTGACCACGGTAAGACTACACTCGTTGATGGACTCTTAGAGCAGTCTGGCACATTTGGTTCACATGAACAACACGATGAAAGAGCGATGGATAGCAATGCTTTAGAAAAAGAGCGTGGTATTACTATTCTTTCAAAAAATACTGCTATTCGTTATAAAGATCACAAAATTAACATTATCGACACTCCGGGTCACGCAGACTTTGGTGGAGAGGTTGAGCGTGTTTTAAAGATGGTTGATGGTGTTTTAGTACTTGTAGATGCATATGAGGGTGTTATGCCACAAACTAAGTTTGTTGTTAAAAAGATGCTTGCACTTGGTAAAAAACCAATCGTTGTTATTAACAAAATTGACAAACCTTCAGCAGAACCTGAGCGTGTTGTTGATGAGATGTTTGACCTCTTTTCAGATATGGATGCAAATGATGATCAACTTGACTTTCCTATCATTTATGCTGCAGCACGTGATGGTATCGCTAAGCTTGACATGGCTGAAGAAGACGGAAACTTTGAGTGTATTTTTGAGACTATCTTAAGTGAAATTCCAGAGCCAGAGGGTGACGCTGCAAACCCATTCCAAGCGCAAGTTTTCACACTTGACTATGACAACTATGTAGGTAAAATTGGTATTAGCCGTATTTTTAACGGGACAATTAAAAAAGGTGATACTGTAGCACTTGCAAAAGCTGATGGCGAGATTGTAAAAGGTCGTATTTCAAAACTTATCGGTTTTCACGGACTTAATCGTATGGAGATTGAACAGGCTGAGGCTGGTGATATCGTTGCTTTTGCAGGTATGGAAACAGTTGACGTTGGAGATACAGTATGTGACCCTGTAAACCCAGTTGCACTTGACCCTATGCACATCGAAGAGCCTACACTTACTGTTGTATTTGCAGTAAATGACTCTCCGCTTGCTGGTCAAGAGGGAAAACACGTTACATCAAACAAACTAAGAGATAGACTTGAAGCTGAGATGCGCACAAACGTTGCAATGAAACTTGAGGTTATTGGTGAGGGTAAATTCAAGGTTTCAGGACGTGGTGAGCTTCAAATTACTGTTCTTGCTGAAAATATGCGTCGTGAAGATTATGAGTTCTCTATCTCTCGTCCAGAGGTTATCGTTAAGGAGATTGAGGGTGTAAAATGTGAACCATTTGAGCACCTTGTAATCGACGTTCCTGAAGACTTAAGCGGTACAGTTATTGAGCGTCTTGGTAAACGTAAAGCTGAGATGAAGTCTATGCTTCCAATGGGACAAGGTTTCCAGCGTATAGAGTTTGAGATTCCTGCTCGTGCTCTTATTGGATTCCGTGGACAATTCCTTACTGATACAAAAGGTGAGGGTGTTATGAACCACTCATTTTTAGAGTTTAGACCATACTCTGGTGAGGTTGAGTCAAGAAGTTACGGTGCGCTTGTATCAATGATAGATGGTGAGACATTAGCCTTCTCACTCTTTGGTATTCAAGACCGTGGTGTTCTTTTCATCGGTGTACAAACAAAAGTGTATGAGGGTATGATTATTGGTGAGCACTCACGTCAAAATGACCTTGTGGTAAATCCTATTAAAGGAAAGGCACAATCAAACGTACGTTCAAGTGGTGCTGATGAAGCTATTAAGCTTGTTCCACCTCGTGACATGTCTTTAGAGAGAGCTTTAGAGTGGATTGAGGATGATGAACTCTTAGAGATTACTCCAAAAAATATTCGTATTCGTAAAAAATTCCTTACAGAGAGCGAGCGTAAACGTCACTCTCGTAAGTAACTTCTTCACCTACAGAGACATCTTTAGTCTCTGTAGTTTTCACTTTTTAAAAAACTCTACTATCTTCTCATTTAACAGATATTTTGGATGAAAAAATCCTCCCTCAATAAAACCAACATGCCCACCATGCTCATAGAGGTACAGTGTTGTTGCTGCTGAAAGCTCAGACTCTAGTGGTAGAACAGCAGGGGTCATAAAAGGGTCATCTTTGGAGTGGATGATGAGTGTTTTGGTCTGTATATTTTGTAAGTACTGTTTGGAACTCGCCTTTTCATAGTACTCCCACACATCTTTAAAACCATGGATGGGTGCGGTGTAGGCATCATCAAAGGCTACAAAGTTTGTAAGCCCAGAGACATCTTCCTTACATAAGCCTATGAGTTTACTCATGTCATGTTTGTCGAATTTTTTTAGAAGTGCCTTTTTTAACTCTTTGAGTAGTCTATGTTGGTAGTAAGCCGAGAAGCCTTTTTGCATCTGCAGGGAGCATATTTTCAAATCCATGGGCGCTGAGATTGCAACTGCTTTGCTTACGTAAGAGTTACTACCAAGTTCACCTAAAAGTTTTAAGAGCATATTTGCCCCAAGCGAATACCCAACCGCATAAATCATCGCATTAGGATACTCCTTACGTAAGTGTTGTAAAAACTCTTTTGCATCCTCTGTATCACCACTATGATAAGAGCGCGCAGCAACATTATCTACCCCTGAAGCTCCTCGAAAATGCATCAGTACAGGAAAGTGCCCCTCTTTATGTAAGTTAATCATTGCAGCTTGAATGTATGGAGATTCATAAGAGCCAGCAAGACCATGGAAGAGAACTACAATGGAAGGAGAGGGATAAAGAGGTTTTTCCTCTAAAGTGTAAATGTCTAAAAAGTCTCCATCACTAAGAGTAAATTTTTTCGTAAAAAATTCTATTGAAGTATTTTTAGAAAAAAGAGTTGAGTAAATGGTCTGTATATGCCTATTTTTTAGAAAAAAATTAGCATTTAATTTTCTCTTTTGAATAGGCATAAATCTCCTTTTTTAGGCTAGAAATTATCCTTGGTAAAAATGTAAAATTTTCATTAAGACTGATAAAAGCTACCATTGTTTTTTCAAGGATATAATACCTGATTAAACATAATTCAGAGGAAATTTTTTGATGAATAGAAAGAAAATTTATAACCCAGAATCAAACGAAAATGTAAACAACAGAAAGATTTTCGGCGGAGATCCGACAGGTATTTTTGAGCTTAACAACATTAAGTATCAATGGGCTTATAACCTTTGGGAGATGATGTTAAACAACACTTGGTTTCCTAAAGAAGTTGACATGACTCGTGATGTGAACGACTATAAAAACCTTACAGAAGCAGAGAAAAAAGCGTACGATAAAGCGCTCTCACAGCTTATTTTTATGGATTCTCTGCAGACAAATAACATCATAGATAATGTAAACCCTTACGTAACATCTCCAGAGGTAAATCTTATTTTGGTGCGCCAATCTTTTGAAGAGGCACTACACTCACAATCGTATGCAGTTATGGTTGACTCTATCTCAACAAACTCAGCTGAAATATATGACCTTTGGCGTCGTGATATGATGCTAAAGAGTAAAAATGATGCTATTGCTAAGGTGTATCAAGAGCTTGCAAAGAATCCAAGTGAAACAAATTTTGTCAAGGCTTGTTTTGCAAATCAAATCCTTGAAGGTATTTACTTTTACAGCGGGTTTACATACATTTATACACTTGCACGCTCTGGAAGAATGTTAGGAAGTGCACAGATGATACGCTTTATTCAGCGTGATGAAGTTACTCACCTTGTGCTCTTTCAAAATCTTATAAACACACTTAAAAAAGAGCGTTCAGACCTCTTTACTGAACAGTTAAAAGCCGAAGTTATTGAGATGTTTAAAGAGGCCGTAGCACTTGAGGTTGAGTGGGGTCGCTACATTACCCAAGGACAGATTTTAGGACTTACAAATGACATTTTAGAGCAATACATCAAGTTCTTAGCTGACCAGAGACTTCATGCTGTTGGTTTTGAAAAACTTTATAATGTTACAAATCCTATTAAATGGGTTGATGATTTTGCTAAGTTTAATGACCAAAAGACAAACTTTTTTGAAGGCACAGTTACAAACTACTCAAAAGGAAGTCTCTCTTTTGATGATGACTTTTAATCTTTAGTCTATCTCATCTTTAAGTGCTCTGTAGAGCACTTTGTGAGTATAACGGCTAAAGATGTACTCTTTTGCATTAAAGAGAGTTTCAAACATTATTTTCCAGAGTGTTGGAAAATCCTCATCTGTTCTTACACTACACAACTTCTGTTGCACACTATGCTCTATTTGCGCTAGCTCTTTTGCGTGTTCGACATATTTTTTAATGATTTCATACTCTATATGTAGCTCTTCAAACTTCTCTATAAGACGGATAATGGAAGCCTCTTTTTCTGTAAAGTCGTCGCTACTTACGGGAACAAGTATGCCATCGTTTAAGAGTTTTTCTAAAAGCTCGCCATCAAATCCGTAGTGCTCTAAAAACTTCTCTTTAGTGTAATGTTTTGCATCGTTAGGAATCGCGCTGAGTGTTCGCATAAGAGGTGTGAGCATACTAAATGAACTAGAGAGAGACTGGTTTTTGTTTTTTAGAATCGCTTTGAGTTGTTCATTTGAGCTTCCCATCTCTTGTTGCATATATTTTATATACTCCAGAAGTTCTACATGCTCATTACTATATCTATGTACGTTGGACTTAATCTTTTTTGCTTCAGGTAATAAACCTTCACGAATGTAATACAAGATAGTTGATTTTGGTACACTTGTAAGAGCAACCAACTCTGAAATTTTATATTCCAATATTAGCCTTTTGAATAAAGTGATTTTAAAATAGTATAAATTTAAACGTTAAGTATAACTTAACATTTTTGAAACTATAATGCAGGTAAGAAAAGATGGTGAGATATATTTTTTACCTAAAGGAAAATAGATGAAAAAAATAGTTGTAATGCTTCTACTAGTATTGAGTCTCTTTGGCGCAAATGTTGATGAATTTGCTAAAGAGGTTGGTTTTGAGAGAGACTACAAAACAGCACTCACTAAAGCCAAAGATGAGAAGAAACTTTTAATGATGGTTTTGGGTGCAGATTACTGCCCTTGGTGTAGAAAGTTTGAGCGAAATACTCTCTCTTCAAAGCTGATTTTGCCACGTATTAAAAAAGAGTTTGTTGTGCTTGTAGTTGACAAAAAGTTTGATGTTGAGAGCTTTCCAAAAGATTTTCAGACACAACTCACACCAAGAGTATTTTTTATAGACCCAAAAACACAAAAGAGTCTGCATGAGACAACTGGCTATATTAAGAAAAAAGAGTATGTAAAAGAGCTAGACAAAGCAGAAAAACTCTTTAAGGCAAAGTAGATGAAGATTTTACTCATATTTATTACAGCACTTACTTTGAATGCTGCTGGATTTTGGACACTTACGGGAGTTGAAAAAGCAAATATTTATGTACAGAACCAGCTTTCAATAGTCAAGCCAAGCACACTTGAGCAGATTAAAGTTAAGATGCAAAAAATGCTCAAAGAAAATAGTATTTTAACAAATCAGCAAGATAGTCCTACTCTTATGTGCTCACTTGAAGAGATAAATGCTGATGAGAGTTATTACATCTATATTAAGCTTGCACTCGGTGAAGAGGTTCGTACATTTCGCAAAAAAAATACAGAGACTTTCGCACTTACATTTGAAGCTACAGACTTTATAGAGACAGATGCCGATGCGATGGATGCAGATATTTTAGAAAGCGTGGATTTTTTACTTTCACAATTTAGTGATTTACACCAAGACGACAACGAATAGCAACAGAGTTTTAGCTTCATGAAGATATAATTATTTACAATATTTTTATGGAGTGCAACTATTACTACCTTATGCTCCCTCTCTTTTGAGACTACAAAAACCTACCACAGCAACTTACAAACAC